>Ga0209131_1000067_pt1 | contig 81633 bp, 34 predicted proteins | sample GraSoi_2013_40cm_FD_185826 | JGI IMG/M metagenome (GOLD analysis project Ga0209131, IMG submission 185826) | Grasslands soil microbial communities from the Angelo Coastal Reserve, California, USA - Sample 9_17_2013_40cm (SPAdes) (version 2) | ecosystem: Environmental > Terrestrial > Soil >... | reverse complement strand
AAATCAACATTAGTCTATAAATACTTAAATCACGGTATTCTTATGTGCCCTTTTCAAGTTTTTATTATTTTTTTATATTTAAATTTTAACTTTATTAAATCTAATTCTAAATTTAATTCTAATTTAATTTTAAAACATTCTCAATTTTATTATTTTAATCCTTTTGCCATTAAGTTTATAAGTTTATATTACCCTATAAGATTGTATTCAGACTCAGTAAATAATTCTAAAAATAATTATTTTTTAAAAAATAATATTATATCAAATAAAAACTTGTCTTTAGCTGTAGGTGATTCAACTTAAAGTTCCAACAATATAAAACCTGTAAAATATTCTGATAATGCTTTTCAAAATAAATCTTTAATTTTAAAAGAAAATAAGGGGTTAGCAGGTGTTTATAAATGAACAAATAAAATAAATAATAATACTTATGTTGGTAGCTCTATTGAATTATCAAATCGTTTTACAAGATACTTTAATAGATCTTATCTAAAAAGTAATAATTATGTTATATCAAAAGCTTTATTAAAATACGGTTATGAAAAATTTACCCTTTAAATTCTAGAGTATAGTGATGCTTCAATTGTTCTAGAAAGAGAACAATACTTCTTAGATTTTTTTAATCCTGTTTATAATACAGCTAAAATTGCAGGTTCATCGCTTGGTATTAAACGTTCTTTAGAAACTAAATTTAAAATAAGTAAATCACTAAAAGGTGTATATATTGGAAATAAAAGTAAATTATTTGGTAAAAGTATTGACAATGATACTCGAAATAAAATGAGTATATCAAAATCTGGTGTAAATAATCCTTTATATGGAAAAACTCATAAAGAATCTACAAAAAAATTAATGAGTTTAGCCAAAAAAGGTAAAACATTAAATGTTAATACTAAAAATCTAATATCTAAATCATTAGGAAAGCAAGTATATTTATATGAGTTAGAAGTCGGATATGAAAATTCCTTTTCTTTAATAAAAACTTTTAATTCAGGTAGAGAGGCTGGTTAACCAGCCAGATATTTTAATACTAGTAATATTCCAATTTTAAATTGTCTAAAAACTGGTAAATTATATAAGAACAAGTATAAGTTTTCTTATAATAAATTAAATTAAATAAAAAAATTTTAATATAGTAGTAAATTTAGCTGTTAAAAAAAAAATTAAAATTTATAATTGAATTTCACTAAATGCTGGGAAATTATAAAATTTTGGTCTTAAATAAATATTTAATTAAAAACTAAAAATTTAATATAACTATCAGCAAGGAAATTTAAAATAACCTTTTCTTTCTTTGAAGATTAATTCATGTTTAATTTTTAAATTAAACAAGAAAAAAATTATTTTAAATTTGAAATACAGATTTTAATTTTTCTTCATCGACTGTACGTGAATAATTTTATTAATATAAATTAAAAATAAAGTCAAATTATCATTTTTTTCTATTTTTTTTAAATGACTTAATAATAATTTCATTTTTCTTCTTTAAAAATTTTACTTTATAGAAATAAAAAATAAAAAATAAAAAATAAAATTGACATTAATAGAATTAATATGAACTATTAGTCCTGCTTTAGTTCTTATTGCTATCGCTTTTCCTTCATTTAAATTACTTTATACTTTAGATGAAGTTATTGACCCTGCTTTAACAGTTAAAGTAACAGGTCATCAATGGTATTGATCTTATGAATATTCAGATATGTTAACTGAGAGCGGTGAAGCTATAGAGTTCGATAGTTATCTTATACCTGAATCAGATTTAGAAATAGGTCAACTAAGATTGCTTGATGTTGATCAAAGATTGGTTGTGCCTGTTGATACTCATGTGAGATATATTGTAACAGGTGAAAACATCTCGCCCTTAAATATTAATACAATTAAGAATCTTATTATATGCTAGAAAATTTTAATTAAATTTAATTACTAGCAGGTAAACAATTAAATTTGAGAGTGCATCAAAATTAATTCTTTTTTTTTGCGGTTACGGTGGTGCGGTTATAGTTGGTTATGGTAATTACAGTTATGGTGGTTAACCGAAGCGCCGCCACAACCACCAAACCAGAGCACCGTAAATTTAAATTTTAATTTGTTAAAACCTCAGAGACTACAGTTAATAAATCTAACTATTTAGATAAAGAAATAGTCCTAGTATTAATCTTTATTTTATTAAATATTAATAATTCAGGAGATTGATTATCCAAATTTTAATAATCAAAATAAATGTATAATAAAAAAGGAATTATTTAGTTTAAATTTACTAGGGTCATTTAGTCTGTTATACCTTAAAAGTGGAATTAATTTAAACTTTAAGAGATCTAAAAATACTAAATCAACTAAAATTAAAAATATAAATCCTTTTTAATTAAGTTCTTGGAAAGATATAGTAGTTTATGGCTCAAATTTAGGTTCTACAGTAAAATTTAAAACCTAAGTTTTAAATTAAGAAAATAAAAAATTTTAACCTCTTACGTTTATTCAATTTAGTAGGCCAATTATTATAGGACGGATGACTAGAGAAAACTAGAACAGTTCTAATACAAGATAAAGATTTAAACAGGCTTTTGTACGTTCAGCTTATGAATTATAAATTTTATTATTCTTTCTCATTATTGTTCTCGAATTCCTTATTTATTATTTATTATTTATTATTTATTATTTATTACAAGGTGTTAGAAAAGGGAATAAAATGTATAATATCTAAATTTGTACTAGAACCTTACCTTGTTTTAATGAATTATATGATTATTTTTATTCAAAAAAAATTCCTGATAACATTTATGAATTATTAACACCTATTGCTTTAGCCCAATTAATAATGGGGTATGGAGCTAAGTTAAATAAAAGTATAGTTTTATGCACAGATAGTTTTTCTTTACGAGAAGTAATTATTTTAATGAATGTTTTAAATTTAGATATGATATAAATTCTACGGTCCAAGGCTTATCTGTAAATAAACCTAGAATTTATGTTCTTCAAGAAAGCTTTCCTAAATTAATTTCTATAGTTAAACCATTTTATACCGTCTATGCTTTACAAACTTCATCTATAAATTTTATTTTATTTTTTTTTAATTCATACTAGGCTGATGTTATCCATAATTTTGCTGTTCCTTCTCTGGGTATTAAAGTTGATTGTACACCTGGAAGATTAAATCAGGTCTCAGCTCTTATTGAAAGAGAAGGTGTATTTTACGGTCAATGTTCAGAAATCTGTGGTGTTTACCACGGATTTATGCCTGTTGTTATTGAAGGAGTTTCTGTTTCAGACTTCTTTCAATGAGTTGATAGCCAATAATTATTAAATAGCTTCCACTTTTCTTTTAATTTAATTATGGTTTCAATATACATTACTTTGATTAATAATTTAAATTCTATATCTTAAAAAAAATTATATATAACTTGATATGAAACATCAGAAAATAATAAGCTCAATGCTCAATCTAAGCTTATTTAATATTTAATATTTAATATTTAATGTTTAACTCTCTTCCTAATAAATTTAAATTTAAAGATTATATTAAGAATAATAGTTTAATTCCTTTGACAGGTAAACCAAGATTTACTTCATATAAATTTAATTTTACCTGGCTAGTATTTAAATAAAATTTTGTATTAATCTAAAATTTTTTTCTATATACAACTTTTCTCTTATCATTATTATTAAAGAAAAACATTTATTTTTATTTTGGTGTATTTTATTAAGAAAGGTAAAACAAATTTTATTTTGCAATTAACCATAAATTAAAGATTCGTTTATAATTCCTTTAAAATTTTTATTGAAGTGGTTTCCTTTCTCCCAAGGACGGTAATTTATTTAAGAATAAAATTTAAAGAAAATAAATTTTCAAGATTAACCCTTTCCTTTTTTAATATTTAAATATTTTTTTTAAATATTTTACTGTTTTTTTTTTGAACCAAAACTCTTACACCATTTCTATACACTTCTTGGGTATATTTATAGAATCTTACAAAAACTATCTGGAGTGGCTAAATTATAGACTATATCTATGAAATTTAAAATTTATTGATTTAAAAATTTTATCAGTTACACTTACCCTATGTATAATTATTTTTTTAGTGTTAATATGTAGCCCTCTAATTGAAACCATATAATTAAATAGATCCGAAGAGGTACTAATAATAATAATAATATTTGTTTCTTTAAGATTAAATTTATAAGGATAAAAGCCTTTAATAGCTCTAATATTTCCCCATTTATTTAAATATGTAGTTAAGGGTAATTTCTTTTCAACTATTTTTAATTTTATTAAACTCTCTAACAAAACCTCCTTCAGTTTTTATATCTAATCAGTGGATTAAAGCATTATCTTGAAGAGAGAATTCTTTTTCATTTAATTCTCTAATTGAAACTTTATTGCACAATAAATTATCAGTATTATAATAAGTCTCAACAGAAGCAAATTTATTATCACTAATTTTATATCCTATTAGGGTTTTAGAGTTATCATAAACAGGCTCTCCATAATTATTCATAATAACATCTTTATATAGATAGTCCTTACACTCTAAAACTTTATTTTAAAGATTTTTTTTTAGTTGAGAATTTGGTATAGCAGACAATTTATTTTCAAGGACTTCAATGAAAAGATGTTCGAGACCTTGTCTATCTATAAATCTATCTAAATCAAAATCATCAACACTTAGCCAAGGTCGACCCCTAATATAAAGCTCTAAATCACCATTAATTAAATTATATTTATTAAACATTTTTTTAATATCAGAGATTATTGTTTCTGCTAATAAACTTGTAGAAATATTTTTATTTATTTTAATTGATTATGAGATAGTAAGTGATCTATATTCTTTAGATGAGTATTTCCATCTTAAAACTGGTAGGATAGAATATATTTATGTTACAGGTATTTCGCTTACATAGTCTTTAAATTTAGAGTCTAAATTAGAAATACATCTTTTAAATTCTATTCTATATTGGTATGAAGTAAATTGAGTAATATTACCAAAGTTTTCTATATATTTATAACCTAAGAAACCACCTGCATATTTAAATTTAAACTCTTTAACTGTTTTAAAATTTTCTAATTGAAAAGTTTCACTATTGGTTTCAAAAATTTGGTCCGTATCAACTTCAGTATCAGTATCGATATTTCTATTTAAAGTACTAAAATATCTTGATAATACATTATAGGGGTTAACCGTAATTTTATTTACATTTTTATTAGAATAAAAAATAGGATCTAAGCTAAAACTATTAAATATTTGGATATATTTTTTAATCTCTAAATAAAATTTAAATAAAAATATAATAAATGTTTTACTTAGTAAAATTGAATAAATAAATAAAATTAAAATAAATAAAAAATAAAATTTAAATTCCGCGGTGCTTATGGTTAACCAGCATAACCAGAAACAACTAAATCCGTTGTGTTTAAATAAAAAAATAAGTAATATGATTATAGTGGAATAATAAGATTGAAATAATTTATGTTTAAAATTAATAAACTCTCAATCTTTAGGGTTAACCGCTATACTTACATAATTGTAATAAATTATTTTATTTTTTTTATTAAATAAAGAATAAAGATGATAAACTAAAGTTAAAGTAATTAAAAATATACTAAAGCCAGTAAACTTAATATATAAATATAGTTTAATTTAAATTTAATAAGATATAAGATAAAACCTAAGATAATTCAAATTAAAATTTTAAATTTCACGATGTTAGTGTTATAGACGAGATTAAGTTTCACGTTAATTTTGTAATTTTTTTTTTAGATTAAAAAAAAATATTAAAAAAAATATTATAAAAAAATTTTTTTATTCTAGTTATTAATTGTATCATTTGTTTTTTGTTTTACTGTTTTTTAAACCAGGTTTGTCTTTGTTCGCTAGTGCAGTTCTCTGGTGGTTATGGTTTAATCTAACCGTTCACCCGTAAATCTACCTTATAAACTTAATATATTTATTTAAATAAAAATTTTAAACTTTTACGCATTATTTAATATAATAATAATTCGGATTCGAACCTTTTAATAAAAAAGATTAAATACAAATACTTATAAATTATAAGATAACCTATGTTATTTTAACTACGAATAATTAAGGATTTTTTTGAATAAGTTGATTGGTTACATAACCGAAAATAAACTCGACTTTTATTAAAAATTAATAAAATCTAGCTATATTAAATAAAATAATTAAATTTTTATTATTTAATTTTTTATAGAAAAATAATAAAATTTTATCTCAAAGAAAAGATAAAATAGATAAACTTGGTTATTTAAAATTAAAAATAATAAAAAAAAATAAAATAAAACCTTACCCCAATATAAAAATATTTCCCACCACGGTTATGGTTAACCGGTTAACCGGTTAACCGGTTAACCGGTTAACCGGTTAACCGGTTAACCACCAAAAATCTAATTTTTATAAACCCATCCACCTCCGTTTTATTAATTTAAACCACTAATAAAAATAATAAAGCTTAGATTTACCCAACCAGATAAATTGCTATTAAATTTCGGTTAACCGGAAAGAAATAAAATAAATTTAAAACAATTTAAAATAAAAGTATTTGATATTAATATTAAGGTTATTAAACTAATTAAAATAAAAATAAAAAAAATAAATATTGTTATGCAAAGAGTCTAAAGATAAGTAATTATTTTAGGTGCTTTGGTTATGGTTAACCATTCTGGTTATGGTTGTGCTTAACCGCCCACCACCGCCGGTTAAGCACCGTAATAAAAAAATAAATTAAATTATTAATGTTGAATAATAAGTATTAAATAAAGAATTTCTAAATTTAATAAATTATCTATAAAACTTTACACAAAATTTACTTATATCCAAGTAAAACATAAAGATAAAATAAAAAATAAAGAATAAAATTTAAATAAAAAAAATTAATTCTGGTTGCTTTTCTTATTTACTATTGACTCTAACCTTGACATCTATTTTTGTTTTATTTTAGCTGGGAAGAAAAGAAAATGCACCTATAGTGGTTTGGTCTGGGTATGGTTGTGCTTAACCGCCCACCACCGCCGGTTAACCACCGTAAAGAGATATAAAATTTGACATTAAATTAAATATGTTATAAAAGTAACGGTGATGATATGGAATTTAACACCAAATAATTTAAAGGAGTTATTACGGATAAACACTAGCAGGTTTATAAAAAAGGAGGATTAATCCAAAAAGAATTTTTTAGTTTAAATTTATTTACTTTTTTTTAGTATAATAAATTTAACTTAAACTTAAATAATTAAATTAAGTTTAAATTAATTAGACATGTTTTTGTAAGATCTAAGTTTCTTCAGTTTTGTCAAGATCATAAAATTTAAAAGAAAAAGGATAAATTTCTTTTCTAAAAAAAATTAAATCTCAAAATAAAAATGAATTAAAGAAAGAAAAAAACTTTAAAAAAAATTCAATCCTAAGGGAAACCTTTTAAAATATCTTTGTATGTATTTAACCAAAAGGATATTTTATATTTTAAACTTCCTGAACCAAATCATTGAATTAAGGAAAGGTAAAATAAATCAACCGAGACTCCGAAAGTAACGGTGAGTGAAATCGGAAAAGCCAAATCAAAAATAAAAAAAGAGATATAATATTTTCTTATAAAAATTTTATTTATAAGAATAACATAAAATTTAAAATTTATAAAATTTTATATGTTTTAATTTTTGGTATCCATTGAAGGTATATCTTTTTTTATTTATTATTATATTTTCTTAATAATGAATTAATATAAAAATAGAAAGATTAGTCCTGTAACTCTTTATTTATTTTTTTAATTAAGTACGATGAGAGATAACTTGTCGAAATATTTTTATTTTCTGGGTTTTAATTACTGGAAAATAAAAAAAAGGGGAACCATCCTCTAAGGCTAAGTATTATAAATCTAGCGATAGTGAAAAGTACTGTGAAGGAAAATTTGAAATAGTAACTCTATAAGCAGTTGAAATTTGATCTTGATAAAAGGATCAAATAACAACGTACCTTTTGCATAATGGGTCAGCAAGTTAATAGGAGTAGCAAGGTTTAAAGCCCTAGCGAAAGCAAGTACACTTGTTTTAAATTTAATTAAAAAAAATTAAATTTAAATGTCTGCCTAAAAGGTAGAATTAAAATTTTACAATAATGTTATAAACAATAAAAAAAAATTTAAGATAAAAAATTTTTTATTGGGTAGTGCGATTAGTTATTTCTATTAGATCCGAAACAAAGTGATCTTACCATGTCCAGATTATTGATGGATCGAACGGGTGAATGTTGCATAATTCTCCGATGAGATGTGGTAAGTAAGTGAAAGATAAATCTGACTTTGAGATAGCTGATATTTTACGAAAGATATTTTAGTATTAAGTTTATTTTAGATTATTACAGGTACAGCGAGCTGATGCCATACATATGATTTAATTTAATTAAATCTTTTAAATGGGGGAGGTGAAATTCCTATCATTGGTAGCTAATCTCGGAATTATAATAATTGATGATAAACATGCAGACTACTCATGATAAGGTGGGTAGTCGAGACGAAAACAGTCGTGAACACGTATTAAGGTTCCCAAAATGATTATTCAGTGAAATTAAGGATGTGCCTTATAATATACAACTTTTAAGTGTGCTTGGTAGTGGCAGCCTTGTAGTGAACGTGTAACAACGCGAAAGTCCAATATTTAAGTTTGGTGCACCGAAAATTTAACGGGTCTAAATAATCAACCGATATCGTGTCGCTATGTTTAAATATATTTTATTTAAATATAGTAGGGTAGTAAAACATTCAATATACATAAATAAAAAACAGTTTTTAATTTTTTTTTTTAAGTTTGTTATTGAAGAGAGCATGCTGGCATAAGTAGCGTAAAGAAGGTATAATCCTTCTCGCCGAATACGAAAGGTTTTTATTCTAATTTTTAAAAAAAGAATAAATTAAAGCGGTCTCTAAGGTTATATTTTTTATGCTTTTATTATTTATTTTTAATAATAAATAACTATTTGTATATAAATAAGCAGCAAATGTTATAACTGATGAGTATAAAGTCTGATTAAAGTATATTCCTTTAAATAGAAGGAAAATTAATTTTATTAAGTTTTTATTAAAATATAAATTTAATTTTTTAATTTAAAATCTAGAAAAGAATCAGACTAAATCAAAAAAAATCTATTTGGTTATTTCTAATTCTTTAGAAAAATACTTTTTATTAATATAAAAAAAATAGATTAATATATGAAGATTAAGATTTAATTAAAATTTTTATAAACTGAAAAGTAATAATTTATCTTTCTTGTCTAACAAACTAATTTATTATAGTTTAAATTTAATAGATTATTTTAAGGAGCATAAAATTTAAATTTTATTTAATTTTCTACCAAAGATCTTTATATTAATTAACTTTCTACTTTATCTAATAAAATTTAGAAAAGAAAACCTATTGAAAGTTTTTGATAAATTCTACCGTACCATAAACCGACACTGGTTCGTAGGTTGAGAATACTAAGGCGAAGAGATAAAACTCGTAAAGGAACTAGGCAAAATAACCTCATAAGTTTGACGACAAGAGGGACCAATTTTTATAGTTTTATATTATATAAATTAAATTAAACATTAATTTAAGGTATATTGATATTATAAGTAGAAATAGGGGCACAAAATCGGAAGCCACAACTGTTTAATAAAAACACAATCCAGTGCAAAGACTAATATCACTGTATACTGGATGAAATTTGCTCTGTGGCTGCAACATAAGAGAAGGTAATGAAAGTTATTAATCGAAAGTCTGCTAAACAGCGGCCTTAACCATGAGGGTCCTAAGGTAGCGAAATTCCTTGGCCATTAAATGTGGTCCTGCATGAATAGTGTAATGATGGCTTTACTGTCTCTACGAGTTTCTCAGCGAAATTGGAGTCGAGGTGCAGATACCTCGTACCTTCGGGTAGACGGGAAGACCCTAGCAGCTTTACTGTATTTAGTTACTGCTTTTTTGACTTACATCTTATTTAGAGTAAAAGGTCATAGTCGATAGACAAAGGTGAAACACCTTAGGAAGTAAGCATTAAAGCTAACCTTGCTTTTTAGCATAATAAAACAATTTAAATTTATTTTTTCTTAAATTTTTCACTAAACTAATACTATTATAATATAATTAAATTAAGAAAAATTTTTCTAGTGTTATAATAGGGTAAAAGCAAAATTTTATATAAACATTATAATTTAAATAATTTATTAAAATTTTATTATTTGAATAATAATTGTAATTTAAATATGGAACGGGTAAAGTGTATAAGAAAAATTTTAATCTTATTTTATTGTGTTAATTTGGAACACTAACTAATTGACAGTTTGTCTGGGGCGGACGTCTTTAAAAAAGTAACAAAGTATATCCAAAAATTTTAAATTTAAAGAAGACAAGCATTAACTTGTACGGGGAACAAGAAACTATGAAAAGTTTATATATGTGTAATGGCAAAAGTTTGTCTAACTGAAAGACCTATAAGTCAATCAGATACTTACCGTAGGGCATAGTGACCAGGTGTTATATTATGGAATAGACATCGATCAATAGATAAAAGTTACGCTAGGGATAACAGGCTGATAGTCTTCGAGAGTTCATATTGTCGAGACTGTTTGGCACCTCGATGTCGACTCAACCTTTCCTCCAGGGGAAGAAGCTTGGAAGGGTTCGGCTGTTCGCCGATTAAAAGGTTACGTGAGTTGGGTTTAATACGACGTGAGTCAGTATGGTCCCTATCTTCCGAAGGTAGCAATAGTAAAAGGGGGAAGACCTTCTAGTACGAAAGGATCAATAGGATGTGTTTCTATGGTGTACCAATTGTTGGATTTAGGTTTATTTATCTTTAATCTTTATCTGGCATTGTTGGGTAGCCACAAACATATTGGAAAAAAGCTGATTGAATATAAAGCTTGAAACCATCCCCTAGATACTATTATAGAAATCTGGGTAAATTTTTATATCTAATGATAGCAAAATCTAAACCAAAAGATTAAAATTATAACTTGATTTCTAGTCAAGAAAAAGAATATTTCTAATTCATAGGGTGCATGTATATGCTTAGCACTACTAATTGACTTAAAATTTTTTATTACTATATACTCTCACCTTTATTCTTAATTTAAATTTTTTATAAAACAATTAAATTAATAGTTTTAATTATATTTTTATAAAATTTTATTTTATTTCTCATGCTCTTAATCTCCTATAAAAGACAGGAATTTAATTAAAATTTTAACAGAAGAGAAATATTTTTTTTTATATACAAGTTTATAATTATAAAATTTTAAAAATTTAATAATTAAAAATTTATTAATAATTAAATTTTTAGTAAAATTTTAATTAGAAGATTTAATACTAAATTTCAGTTTTTTTTTTAGAAAAGAAAAGGTTAAAATTTTGTCTACAGATAAATTTTATTTTATAAATTATATTAAAAAAAAAATATCTAATTAATTTAAATTGAAACATATCCCAATAGGGATATAAATTAATTAAAAATAATTTAATAAATATATTTAAAATTATTAAAAATAATAAAATTCAATTTATTTTTTCTTTTCTTTCCTTTACTAGTCTTTTTCTATGTGTAAAAAGAGAAGAGAGGCAAGGCCAGAGCCAAAGGTGGTTGACCAGCCAATAAAAGGTCTTTTAGTATAAAGGTATTACAAAAGTTCTTCAAACTTGAAAATATCAGTTCGAATCTGATAAAGATCAATAAGAAACTTTTTCTTTGTTTTATTTTGTTTTTATTCATTTTATTTTTATTAGTTTTGTTTTATTAGTTTTATAAACAAAATAATTAATTTAATTAAAAAAAAGTATTAGCTTAATAGGTAAGCAGGAAAATAAGTTTATTTTTATTTTTATTAAAGGTTCAAATCCTTTATACTTTAAATTATAATGAGAATAAAATTTTATTTCCTGTAGGCCTAAAGGAGGTATAGCCCCAATGGCCATTGGTGGTTGACTGGTTGACCAGACAAAAAATAAATTTGTTTTCTAATGTTTTTCCTAAACGGTTTTCCTATGTTTTTCCCAAGCAAACAAAATTTAATATAAAAAATCTGGAAACTAGTAAATTAAAATTTTAATAATAAATATATTTATTTTTTTCTATATTTATTTTTTTACTCTAAATTTTTATTTATTTTCTTTAATTTTAATTTAAATTTTAAATTTAATTTTATTAATACTTTTATTAACCATATAGATAAAATTAAAGTTTAAGGTATAAAAGTTTAGGTTTAATAAAAAAGGGAGTTAGCTGAGTGGTTTAGCGGTAAATTTACACTTTACATACAGGGTTTCGATTACTCTACTCCTTATAATTTTAGATCATTAATATAAAAAAATTTAAAATTCTTTAAATGTACAAAAAATTAAATAATTTAAAGGTAATTTAAAGAAAAATTAATGAGAAAAATAATGAATTAAATTTAAATTTTTAATTTAAACATTCATTTCAATTTAAACATTTATTCCAATAGTTAAGATATTTAAAACTGGGATTTAAAATATTAAATCAAGTTAAGGTTCAAGGTAATATAATAATAATTTTATTTGGAAAATTTAAAAGATAAAATTAAAGAAATTGGTGTGCGTTATCCTATAGCAAATAGCAATAAGAATAATATATTAATTATGATTTATTAATTATTAATTATTATTAATTATTAATTATTAATTCTTATTAAAAAAAATCTAACATGTTAATGTTATTTAATATTCTTATTTATTTGGTTTATAACCAAATTAGAGCAATAATAACTATAACAAATATGTTTTCAATGTATTATAAGGATAGCGTAATAAATTTAATAGTATTATTAGTCTGATTAATTATAAAAAATAATTTTATTAAGCTTGTTCTTAAATTAAAATTTAAATTTGGCTGATAATATAAAAATTTTATTATCTTGGCTATAACAATGAAAGAAAAATTGTTCTATTTTTACCTATTAAAATTTAGACTAAATTCAGTATTTTACAAAATTTGTCTTACAAATATCTAACTTTATAAAAGAAATATATATAAACCTATATATTAATTATATATTTAATTATTTATATTATTTCTTTTATACTTAATATTGTGTTAGTATATATTTTTTAATATAATAAAAAGGTAATTATACTTTTTATTAAAACTTAATAAAAAGGGATAAAATTTTAATAGGACCAAATTTTAAATTATCTATTTTAAATTTTATTGAAATTATAATAAAATAAAGACAAATAACCTTAAGATTTAATTGTATCGTAAAATCTAAAATCTAAAATCTAAAATCTAATTTCTAAATTCTAATTTCTAAATTCTAATTTCTAAATTCTAAATTCTAAATATTAAATTTATTTTACTTTATTTGTCTATAATTAGAGATATTGGGGAATAAAAAAATAATATAAAATAAAAGTTTAATAATGTGTCTTTCCTTTCTGTCTTGCCTGTGTGTCTTTCTGTCTATAGATAGAAATAAATAAAGGACAGAAAGACAGGCGCAATGGAGAAATAATATACAAAGGTAAAATATTAAATTATCTCGCTAATTTTAAGGATAAAATTTATTAATGTACAACTTTTATATTTACGGTGGTCGGCTTAGGGGATGTATATTGAGAATTAAAAAAAATAATAACTGTATCTTGTTAATATTAATTATATTATATAGTAATTTAAATTTAAATAAAATTTTAAAATTTTATTCATTGGGAAGTAAAAATTTTCATATGTTAGACATTATCTTATAACTAAATAATTTAAAAAATTTTATGTTAGCTGCTGCAAAATTTATTGGTGCTGGATTAGCTTGCTCTGGATTAATAGGAGCGGGACTGGGAATTGGTGTAATTTTCGCATCTCTTATTGCTTCAACTTCTAGAAATCCTGAAAAAGCTGGTCAATTGTTTGGTTACGCTATTTTAGGGTTCGCTCTAGCCGAAGCTACCGGTCTTTTCAGTTTGATGGTTGCGTTCTTAGTTTTATATTCTTAATCGTTTATAATACTAAAATAATTTATGCCTATTCTTTTTTTATAAGCTTAATTCATAAGCAAGTAAAAAATAACTCAAACTAATTAAGCAAAAAAAAAATATCATAGTAAAACTTTTAATCAAGATCAACCCCTTTTTTCTAAATTTAATATTAAATGTTAAATATTAAAAATTTAATATTAATTTAAATTTACTATTACTAAATTAAAAAAAAATAAACTTAATATAGAAAATTAATTAAAATTTAATAAATATTAAAAAAAACTGCCTTATTCTTTTTTATCCGAATAAATAAATTATGATAAGGTAAAAGTTAAGTACCTAGTAATAGGTTATTTTTATTTTTTTATTTTATGCTTCGCCTTTTTATTTTCTATTTTTATTTTTATTTATTTTTATTTAATTTTTCTATAGAAATAATAAATATTATGTAAAAAGTATTAGTATAAAAAAAATAATATCTTGAAAATAAAATACACTGGTAGATGACTAACTGGCTGGTCGCTTACTTTGGGTGTAAGACATATAGCGTGTTCGAGTCGCGCCTACCAGAAAATAATTAGGTGTAAAATTTTAAGCTTAGTAGAATTTTTTTAACGAAAGGTTTACCTCCCTTTTTTTAGTTTATATTAGAATTTAAAATTAATATTGTTAATAACAACAATTTAGGGAATAAAAGGTATATTATAATAAATTAAAGATTACTTCGGTGTCAGTCACAGTAAACGCTAATAAGAATAAAATTAATAATAAGATTAATAATAATAAAAATAATAAGAATAATAATAATAATAAGATTAAGATTAAGATTAAGAATAAGAATAATTTGATTTAATATATTATTAACTATCTGTCTTGCCTTTCCTATAAACTATAGGAAAGGAAAGAAAGAAAAATTAAAATTTTCTTTTTTTTTTCAATTATTTTATAGCTTTAATATTTTTATATTTATAGTAGACATAAAATTTTAAATTTTTTGACACTATAGCAAAGTGGCTAATGCAGAGTACTGTTAATACTCCTATCAGAGGTTCGAATCCTCTTAGTGTCTAATTTTAAAATTATAAATTTAAATATTCTTATAATTTAAATATATAAAATATTTAATCTTCCATTCTCCTGTAAAATTTTAACAATTTCAAAAAGGCACTTACTTTACTTTTTTTCTAGTTTAATATTTTAAAAAATAAAATAGGGTTGTAAATTTTATTTTATTAGAAAAACCTTAAAAGAAGGGAGGTAATTAATAACTTTAGTGAAAAATGATTAGTTTATTTCTAATCACATTAATGAATATTTATCAGCTTATGATTTAGTAATTATAAATAATAATAATTAATAATAAAAAGTATTAATGTTTTAAATTATGATAAAATAATAAGATTCGCTTACGGTTATTTGAAAACGTGGATGGTTTAATAGTTAAGAAATTTATATTAATAAGTTAAGAAATTTATATTAATAAGTTAAGAAATTTATATTAATAAGTTATTAAATTAGGGGTGGTTTATTTAATTTTGTGGCTCTTAATCAAAATCTGAAGCAAATTAAATTAATTAAAATTAATTTTTTTTAGTTAGGTAAAATTTTTACGGTGGTTAACCAGGGCGGTTACGTTTAACCTCATAACCTTAAGCGTAAAATATATTTTTTTTAATCTTATTACTGTTCTTATTATTTTAATCTTATTATTTTATTTATTATTAACTTATTGTTCATAACAAAATTTATAAATTTTATCTCTCTAAATAATAGCTGTATTAACTTTAATTACTTAAATTTCAAATTTTTATTAATTATTAAATATTAAATTAAAAGTGGAAAAAGACAATATAAAAAATTTGTCTATAGATAATAATAATATTAAAAATGAATCTAATAAGATTGTTTAATAAAATTAAATTAGAATATAACTAATTAGTTATATTCTAATTTAAAAAAAAAATAAATAAACGAGTATGCTGAAATGGTAGCCAGGTGAATTTTAGGTATTCATGTTCTTTGATCGTAAGAGTTCAAGTCTCTTTACTCGTAAAATCAAATCCGAGATAAATTTTCCTTTCTGGCTTTCTATAGGCTCTATAGATAGGTAGACAGGAAAGGCCAAAAAATAAATTTGTCTTTATTTATTTACATCTTTAGCTAAATGGTAAAGCGTTTACCTTCGAAGTAATTGAGTATTGGTTCAAATCCAATAAGATGTTTGTTTGTAGTGGAAGTACTATTTTTAATAATTTGGTCAATAAATTAAAATTTTTTGCAATAAAATTTTTTATTTAATTAATTAGTTAACGTAAATGAAAAAAAAGGAAAATAGACTAATTAAATATTATTACAATATTCATAAATTTAGGCTTATGAATTATAAAAAAATTTTATGTCTGTATATAGAAACTATAGAAACTATAGAAACTATATAAACGATATAAACAATAGAAAGGCAGACACTTTATTTATTTAAATATTTGTTCTTTTTATTAAAAGAGTGTTATAATTATATAAAGTATAAATTATTTTATTTATAATTTTATATTTATTTCCTTATTATTAATAGTATATTAATATAATTAATATATTAAATACTATCTGTTTTTAATTTATATGTTTTTATTTATTTTTAATTTATATGTTTTTAATTATTTACCCAAAGTTAAATGCTGAGTTATAAATATTTAAAAAGGAAATTTAAATTTTATTTGTCTGGTCAACCGGTCAACCGCTCAACCGCTCAACCGCCAATGGCCAATGAGGTTATACCTCCATTGGCCATTAGCCTTTAGGCCTACAGGAAAGAAAACTTTATTAATGTATATAAAATTAGATAATACATATAAGATTAGCGAGTATAGTTAAGTTGGAATAACTACGACCTTCCAAGTCGAAGTCATCAGTTCGAATCTGATTACTCGTATAATTTTTTTTTAGTAAAATTTAATCTTTTATATTAAATTTTACAGGTTTATAAATAAAAATTAAAAAAAAAAATAACAAATAAAAAAATAAATAATAAATAATAAAAAATAACAAATAAAATATAATAAAATAATAAAAAGAAATAAAAATAAAAAAATAAATAAATAAATAAAGCGAACATGTTGTAATTGGTAGCCAAACTATTCTTAAGCAATAGTGGAAATTTATTCCGTAAGAGTTCGAGTCTCTTTGTTCGTATTAGTTTAAAAGATAGTGTAAATACAGTACTAAATACCTAAACTTTTTTTAACTAATATTTTTACTAATCTAATATAAATGTTATAATAAAATATGGTCTAGTTTTATGTTTTATAATTATAAAAAAATTTTAAGCAAACCTTTTCTTCAATTTTAATTTAAAAAAAATTGTCTTATTATTGCCTTAACTTATTATTATTATTATTATTATTATTATTATTATTATTATTATTATAATTCTTGTTATAAGTTATAATTCTTGTTATAAGTTATAATTCTATTATAAATTCTTGTTATAAATTTTATATAATTTTATTATAATTCTATTATAAATAAATATATACAAATATACAAAGACAGGCACTTATAGCTGCTATAAAACTCAAGAAAAGTAGATTATCTAAATTTTATTAAATAAAATGCGCTTAAGGTTATGCGATTAACCGTAACCGCCCTGGTTAACACCGTAAAATAATAAAATAATAAACTAAATAATAAAATATAAACTTTCTTTCATCTGTCTTTAGCTTATAAGAAGAAAAGACTCTGCCTATTTAAATAAAATTTATTTAAAATTAGAAAGACATAAGCCCTAATGGCCATTGGTGGTTGACCGGTTGACCAGACAAAATTTTATTTAAAAACTAAAAAATTTTCTTTTTTTATGCTTTTTAGTACCCTTAATTAATTAAAAAGGGTAAATTTAATTTTCAAATATACTTAAAATAAAAAAAGACATTTATCATATCACATAATTCAAGTTTTATTTTAAAATAAAAATTTTTGTTATAATTTAAGATTGCCATTAAATTTTAATTTTAATTAACAAAATTTAATTAACAAAAGAAAAGAAAATTGCGAAAATATTAAAAATTTCGCTAGATCAGAAAACAAAATAATAATTTCTTAATTTGGTGTTCTTCTTCTTAAAACTAAAAAATAAAAATAAAACTAAAAACTAAAACTAAATTAATATTTAACAAACCATAAAGGTTCTCTCTCTTAGTTCCTTGTTCTTCTTCTAATTAATTTTCTATACATTATTTTTTTAATTCTGAATAGAAAGCGAATAAGTAATGTTGCAAACCTAGGGCTAGGAAAGGTAGTTGATCTTATTAAAAAGAAAGGGACTAAAATCTTAATTTTCTTTTTTTTTCTAAACTTAATAAGTGCGGGACTATGATAGAGTACATTTAACTTTAGTTTTGGTTTTATTTTTCTAATATTTAATAAGAAGGCAAACTATTATTTTTTTTGTATGGAAATAAATTAATAACAAATTTAAAAAAATGCAAAAAAAATAATAAACCTAAACTTTATTAAATTTACCATTCGGTATAATTTAATATTTGTTGTTTTTTAGAATTACCTTATATTTTACAGTCTTTAAGCTGCACTATTATAAAACATTTATTTTATGTAGGCCTAAAGGCTAATGGCCAATGGAGGTATAGCCCCAATGGCCATTGGTGGTTGACCAGTTGACCAGTTGACCAGTTGACCAGTTGACCAGTTGACCAGTTGACCAGTTGACCAGTTGACCAGTTGACCAGTTGACCAGTTGACCAGTTGACCAGTTGACCAGTTGACCAGACAAATAAAAATAATAAAAAAATAAAATACAAGTGTACAAGATAAAAAAAACAACAAAAAAATCTTATCCTACTGTTTATTTTTACAGCATGGATTTATAATAAAATTATAAAAATGTATAAAATGAATAAAAAAATTTTAAAATTAAGTTCCTATAATGTTTTAAATTTAAATTATTTTTTAAATCTTAATTTATTTACGGTGGTTAACCAGGTCAACCATAACCGCCCTCTTTCTATTGGAACTGATCAAAGAACTAATTGTAATGTAATTAGAGGCTTAAGTACTTTAACTCCTACTAATATTGATCAAATTAGTAAAAATCAAGATTCCTCTGATACTATAAATAATAATAAAGCTAAGTTAATTCTTTCTTTAGCAAAAAAAAATATTATGTCTCCTGTTGCTCCTACAAATAATTGTAATATAAATTTTATTTTAAGTAATCATGATAAACTTAAAATTGCTTCAAATAAGAGAATACAAGATTATCCTCATCCTAAAATAGATCCTAAATTAAGTCAATCTCAGTCTATTACTTATAATTTTAATACTTTTAATACTAATATACAGAATAAAAAAAGAGTAAGTACTATACTGGAATATTTTTTTAATTCTTTTTTTAGTAGTATAAGTAAGCCTGTTTTTATAGAAACTCCTGATAAATTAATTTTAAGACTTTATTATGTAATAGGAACAGTGTTTGAATACTGCGCTCCTCAACCTACTAATAAAAATAATACAGATTATAAAATTAAAAGTACAACACCTTTTCTAGGAAAAGGAAAGTATATGAAAAAACAATTATCGGAAAAATTGGCAAAATTTATTGATTATGTTATGAAAAATATAAATAAAAAAGCTCCTAAAAATAAAAAGGCTTTATGATATTGAAATAGAATACAGAAAAGAAAAAATAAATTAAATAAAGCATGTTTAAATGGAAAACTTTATAATTTTAATAATATATTAGCTTATGCTTTCAAATTGAATAAATTGAATAAAATTAGAAGAAATAAAACAAGGTTTAAAAGTACGTTGGTATTTCCTTTGAAAAAAACACAAGAACTAAATCAAAAAGTAAAAGGAAAGTGATACTATATTATAGGATCTAATAAAAAAAAAAAATCTAGTTTTCAAAGCCAAAGCACCCAAAGCAATAACAATTTTAATTCTTTCTATAGACAAAAAGCTACTGATAAGTCATTAAATGTAAATAAAAATTATTGATGATTAAAAATTGGATTACTTAAATCTTTATTATTAAAAATTTTCGAAAAAGAATTAGATGTTCAATTGGTAAGGCTTTACAATATTGGTCATGAACCTAAAATTTTAGCTAGAAGTGTAAGCGCTAATACCAAAACATTCAATTTCAGATTTTTATTAACAAAATTATGAAAAAAAATTTCTGTTTATAAAAGTTCTAAGATAATTTTACAAAAAAACAGAAATTTAAAAAATATTACATTTTCTAGAGCTCAATTATTACCTATTGAAAATTATCTTTTAAAACCTTTTAGTTCTATTCATTATGTCTCTTCAGATGTAAATATGGATCTAAATTCAAATAACAATAGTAATATTTCTTCTACTTTAAATAAAGATATTATTACTTTTGATAAATATATTAATAAATTAGATAATACAGGCTTGGGCTATAGTAAAGATTTAATTATTAACCAAAAAACAAAATTGGTATCTCAGTTAACATACCAAAATAGTAATAAATTAAAATTATTTATACCTTCATCTATTCTTTATGATAATATGGATAATTATAAAGAGATAATTACAAATCCTGTATCACCGGCAAAAACTACAGGAATAAGGATAAGATTAGCAGGTAGATTAAAAACAGAAAGATTTAAACCTAAGAAAACTGTGCAAACAGTACAAATAGGTAGCTTATCTAAAAATTTAGTAAATTTTGTTAATACTTCTTCATTTACAGCTAAAAATAAAAAAGGAACGTTTAATATAAAAATATGGATGAGTTCTTCATATTATTAAACAATTTTTAATATATTTATCTTTAATTTTTGTATGTTTTGCTAAAAATCCTTTATTATAAAATTCCAAAATTTAAAAAGTACTGTGTCGGTCTTCCGGTTTACCTTCTGGTGCTTGCAATAGACAAATAATTTTCGGGGGCTGCTTAAGCACCACAACCGTAATTCATTTTATTTGTTTGGTTTCCACTTTTATTTAACTCCTTGCTTAAGGTCCACTCTAACTTTAAATATATAGCATACAAAAATTTTAATCCTTATTTGAACTTGAAGCCGGAGACTGGTAAATTTTTTATTAATTTTTTGTGCTTTTGTGTAATAGTAAAAAATTTAATATTGTTTTTTATTGGAATGGAAGAAGAATTGTTGAATTAATTTATAATTATAAATAAATATATAGTAATATTGAATTAAATTATAATTTTATTATAAATATTTAAATAGTTTATTAGTGATTTTCTTCTATTTTTATTATATATTATAATCAAAATATAATATAGTATTAATATTCTTCTTTCCTATAGGGCCCAATGGCCAATGGCGGTTGAGCGGTTGACCGGTTGACCAGACAAATAAAATTAAGACAATACTATTGTTCCTTGAGGCTTTATTAAGCTTAAAACAGAAAAGTAAAAAGAAAACATATTACTATTTGAAAATGGATGTAAAAAATTAAAATTATTTATAAAATATAAATAATTCTAATTTTATATATTCTAACCTTTCCTGCTTGGAAGTTTTCAGCTTTTTAGTTTTGCAACTTTGCAGTTTTACCTGTTTTGCAGACTTGCACGCCTTAATATTTTTTTAATAGTATAAACTACAGGCTTACAGGGTTTAGCAAAACAAGTATATTAAAATTATCTTTTTTTTATAATCTTTTAATTTATAGCTGATTATATAAACTTTAATATTTCTGCCTGCCAATGTCTTTCTTTCTTTCCTGTCTGTGGTTATGGTGCTTAAGCAGCCTGGTTAACTTAATTAACCACCCGCTATAGGCAAGAAAGGCAAAAACAATGATGGAAAGGACAGACAAAATAATACAAAAAATAATCTTAAAGAATTTAAGATAGTATGCTTAAGCACAAGTAAAATTTTAATAAATATTACTTTTAATCAAGATTAACCCCTTTTCCATTAACCTTGAGTCTAATTGCAATTTTCTTGTTCTTTCCAAGTCTTATACTTAAAAGACAAAATAAATAAAGGAAAAAAATAAAAATAATGGAAAGATTAAAATAGTGGAAATAAAAAAAAAAAAAAGTGGTTTATATTCTTTATCTAAATTTTAAGGTTTAGGTAAAATTTGCTGCATTCAATTTATATACCTTACCTAGCCTTTAAATGAGTTTTAATTGCTTTTTTTCTTAAGACTAAAAATAAAACCATAATAATATAATAGTATTTTAGTATTATAGTATTTTAGTATTTTAGTATTTTAGTATTTTAGTATTATAGTATTTTAGTATTATAGTATTTTAGTATTATAGTATTTTAGTATTATATTATTATAACATCATACTATATTAACTTTAAACTATCATATTATCATATTATCATGTTATCATATTATCATATTATCTTACAAAAAATATTAATAAATTCGTTTTAATCTTAAACCAAAATGAAGGAATTTAAACAAATAAGAATATTTTGTTTTTAATGTTTTATACCAAAACTTTTTCCAAAACCTTAAAATTTATAAAAAAGGATAGGAATTCTTCAATTATAAAAAAAGAAAATGTTTACTCTTAATAAATATATAGCTAAATTAAATTATATAAAAGAAGGGTGTTTAGGTTTATATAACTTTTCAATAATACCTTTTTATTAATATTAAAAAGTAAGTGCTGAAATAGTTTAAAGGTTAAAACATACCATTCATGACGGTAAAATAAAGGTTCAATTCCTTTTTTCGGCTTATAATTTTTTAATTTATATTATATTTATTTAATTTATGTCTGTCTTTCTTTCATCTGTCTTTAGCTATTAAGAAGAAAAGACTCTGCCTATTTAAAATTTAAAAATTTAAAATTTAAATTAGAAAGACATAGGCAAGACCAAAAAATAAACAAAAGTTTATTTTTATTTTTTGGTAGAATAAAAAAATATTTAGGCAAGGATTTAAATAAAAGGTATAATGTTAAATTTGTTAAAATTTTAAAAAATTTTCCTTATTAGTTATTGTTTAAAAAATAAATTGTTTAAAAAAGAAAGTAAAAAAAAAAATTGTTTAAAGATTTGGTATAATAACAAATAAAAAATAAAAATTAAAAAATAAAAATTAAAAAATATAAAATAAAAAATAAAAAATAAAAAAATAAAAGAACAGGGTTAAGCAATACAATAAAGTTTATTATATTATATATTTAAATTTAAATATATAATAATAAAGTTTATTGGCATTCTGTACTCTTAGTTTAATTAAAAAAAGTTAAAAAATGTTTATATTATATAAATTAATTTTATATTATATTATTAGATAATATATTATATAATAATAAAATAAAGCGAAATAGTGTAGTGGTTAGCACAATAGTCTCATGAACTGTTAGGTTGGGTTCAAATCCTTCTTTCGCTATTAATTAAATATTAAATTAATAATAAAAATCATATTGTCTAATTTTTAACAATATAAAAAAATTTTAATTTACCCTTTATCAGTCTTTTTTTAATAACTATTAAGAGAAGCAAGCAATTTTTCTAGATTTTTATGAAGGGAATTTTTTTAATATTTATATGGGGATACTTGTGGAGAAAAGGATTTTCTTTTAATAAAAGTTTAACCGATCCTTAGGATATATTTAATAATATAATAATAAATAGTATTAAATTCTTGGAAAATGTTCTACTATTTAAATATTGTTATTGAAATTTTTATTAAATTATTAATTTTATTTTAAGAGCTACAGTCCCTTTATTGGTAAGATAGAAATTAATTAACAAAAAAATAAAATAACTAAATTAGCTACTTTTAGTATTAAATATTTAAATTAATCATTTCTTCTAGGTATAGCGTATCTTAGTGGCTCACCTGGACCTCCATAACGATAAGGCCTAATTGTTTCTGTAGAATCTGTTGAACCTGAAGGACTAGCTGGTCTATAATCAACTGGTGTTGAAGATGACGAAGTAGAACTTTATGTGGTTAACCGAACAGGGTCTGTAGATATAGGACTGGTTAACCCTTCAACAGGAGTTGCAGGAACTACTTTAATTAATGGAACTCCAGCAGGAATATTATTATCCGGAGCAGAATTAATAGGTGAAGTATTAATCGCTAATTGTGCTGGATCTACTGAAGTAGTTGAAGATCATGAACCAGATGCAGTAGTATTATCATTAGTAACTGGATTAAATGAAGTAGAAGGTTGATCACTGTTAACCGGTGTACTAGTATCATCAAAAAAATGATTGTACTCAGGTGTAGGTTGATCAACCGTTGGGTCGGTTAATATCAACCGTTCCACCATTACCTGCTCCTCCTCCTTGACCATTATAATAAAAAAAATATCATACACCAACACCAATAAGGGCAATAACACTTAAACCGATAATAATATTTTTTTTTATTTATTCAGCTATTATCCGTAGGTGTATCGGTTAATTCATTTAAATTAATTTTAGGATTAGGAATGGATTCGGGTTTTAAATTTTTTATCCCAACTGTACCTTTTCACCAATTTAACCAATTACTATATAAGGTAAAATACTGGATATAAACTCAATGAGGAATATTTAAAGAGAAAAAATTAAATCAATTTAAAAACCAACTCATATCTATTCCAAATAAAGAATAAAAAAAAGAATAAATACCTAGCTTAAATGGTCATAAAATAAATCTTTTTAAATTAATAAATTGACTATAAAATATAAGTGTTGAGGTAAAAGCTAATCAGAATATTTTTTTTTGTCTAGAATCGGCTAATGTTCTAACGTTAACTCCTGCTGTTATAGCAAATACTCTAAAAAAAAATATTATTTGTAATTGTATTAAATACTAAATCTTTTATAAATCTAAAGTGGTCTATTGGGGTCAAAGTAAAAAATTGGGCTCTAAAAATATTTATTAAATTTAAAAAATTAATTCTGTCCATATATTTGAATATAGCTCATCAAATTAAATTTTCTATTATAGTATTAATTATTCGGATTATCATTATTAAAGAAATTAAAAAAATTAGTTATTTTATTGTAAAACCAATCGATTATACCTAAACTTAAATTATTTTAAAGATTAAATAAGTTAGAATAATCGAACCCAAAATACTTTAATAAATAAAATATAAAGGCTAATTTAAAGGGTATTCATAAAAATTTAAATAAAACTCCAATAAATCTTCTAATTATAGCTAAAGTTATAACTATTCATAAAAAGTTTTCCCATTTGTTATCATAATCAGTTAGTTTGTTAGCTTCTAATTTAGCTTGCAAAGTATTTTTATCCAATTTAGATGTTAAAGATTCATAATCACTAAATATTGAACTAAACAGCATAAATATTGAAGGTATACTAACTAATTTATTAAATTCTGTTTTATTTAACAGAGCTAGTACAATAATTCAAATTTGGGATGGTTTTAAATAATAAAAAAACCTATAAGAATAAGTAAAAATCTTATTGTATAACTTACTATTTAGTTTAGGTAGAGTATTCCTTAGACTAAATCTAAGAACTCTAAAAGTTATAAATTTTATCATGTGGTTAAAAAAACTAAAATTTTATTTTTTATAGTCAACGTGGACTGTCTTACTGCGGACTTAAAAAATAAATTAAGGGAATAAACTCTTTTTGGGTTAACCATCAGTGATAACATTATTCCAAATACTAGTTGGGGTTAACCTTATTAAAACTAATTTTATTTTATTTTATTTTAATCCTTGAGCGGTCTATTTTCTATTGCCTCAATTAATATAGAAAAATTTTTTGACCGATGAGGCATACTCTAAACTACTTATAAATACTTCGTAAGATAAATATTTATGTAGTACAAAAAAATTTTAAATAAAAAAAAAATAAAAAAACAATAAAGGAATCCCTATCTTATAGAGAATGGTTAGCAATAAGCGTAAAAAAAGAAAAGGGGATTGGTTTAAAGAAAGTGGTATTTCAGGTTTACGAGTCTAATTATTATAATTAATTATATTTTTTGGTTAAAGTTAACCACGGCTAATAAATTTTATATAGAAATAAAGCAAATATTGATAAAATAGAAAAAATAAAAATAAAATAAATAAATATTTCTAAAGGTGTGAACTTAGGCATAATTTTATTGTTTAGTATAATTGGGTTTTCTATAGGACTAAAATTAAGAATATCAATTAAAGTTTTTATTTCTCCTTGAAGACCTTGTATTACGATATTAGAATTAATTACATTTATTGCTAAATCTTTTCAATTAACATTAAAATTAGTTCTTTCTATAGTTAAAGATTCCCCTTGTAATAATCTTACAAATGATTCATAATTTAATCTTGAGGAATCAATACCACTAGATTTTATAATCTCTTTATTTTCTGTAGTTAAAATACAATAAATTTTTTTTTTAATAAATATACCATGTTTAATTTTGCATACTAGTTTCATTTGACCTAGTTCCCCTCCTATTAAATAGTTTGGAAGAGGATATTGTAAAATAGCAGAGTCTGTATCACTCATAATACAAGGATTACCAGGAATATTTTTATATTCATTGATTATTATCCGAGCATAAGAGGAAATAGCTGCAGCTATATGAACAGCTGATGGTGTAGATAACTTTTTATTTAAACCGGATTTCTTAATTTGGTCTTTAGAATAAGTTATAGTTTGATTATTATTTGTTATTAAAGGGTCATCAGAATATAATTTTCTAATATTATCATTTATTTGACCACTATATCTAACTAGATATTTATTTTCAGCTAACTCAGAAACTATTGTTACATTGGTGTTTTTATCTAATAATTCAGCCTCATTTTGATCAACTATTTTAATAAAATTTTCTATGTCCTTCATACCGAACCTTCCATATAAAGCATTTAAAAATAATTTACTTAAAGAATATTGAACAGGATCCTTGGTTAAAGATTTTATTTCGTATAGATCATTAACATAATTTTTAAATAAATCCTTACCTCTTTTAAATTGATAACAGTATTCAATGTTTATTGTGTATCCGTATTTTAAAGCGTATTTTGCTTCTTCAGAGAAGATAAGTCTTTTAAATTTTCCCCTTGGGCATGAAACATTTCCTGTAATAGGATCTCTAAATTGTATGAAAGGTACTAGAAGAATATTTTAAGTGGGACAATAAATTTCACCATAAGCAAAACCAAATATTTTATTTAGATCCGTTTCTAAAGATAACACTGGATCACCAACTGGCATATCATTTAACATAGCAGCTGGGTATTGAGAGTTTAAATCATAATGATAACCTCCCCTTACTTCGTTAAAGAATACATCAACATTACCACCAAAATAACTTGATCGGATTTCTCTTTCAAGCTCACCTTTTGTCATTTTAATTTCGTGGTTTAAACTTTCTGGAATATATGAGGATCTGTAAACGGCAAGAGCTAAACCAGGTAATGTTTTAAAGCTTGTTATATTTAATTGATACTTAGAATAAATATTATTATTAAATTTTATTAATACTTCAAGTAAACCTTCAACATCCGATTTTAAATAATTTAAAGTTTCTTTTTTTAGGTCCCAATTATCTGTAGGAATATTATTATATTCTAATTCAGATATATTATTATAAAAATTTTTAGAAGGTTTATTCCCTATATAATTTAAATTATCTTTGTTTACAAATTTATATGGGAAATTCCCCTTTTTGGTATTACACTCAAAAGACTTTAAAATATTATCTAAGCTACCAGGTATTAGTTGTAAAGAGTCTAGTAAAGTTATTTTTATTTTATTAAATTTTATAACCAATGAAATAATAGAATTATCTTTCCACACAGGAGTAAGTTTTATATTTTTATTTGTAATTAAAGATTTTAAAATGAATATAGAATCAAACCTCCCTAAGTTATGGGCATAAAAGGTATATCCATCAAATTTAGGATTCATTAAAATACTTAAAATTAATCTGTTAACTAATTGTTCACTTGATTCGTTATACTTTAGGAAAAATAATTGTTTTATATTATTAACAGCCCAACCCCCAGCGTATACTTGATGATATCCTAATCCAAAATTGGAACCGAATGTTTCAAAGTCGATAGTTCCTATTTTTTTATCTAAAGTTAAATCTTTTTTTTGGACTGGTAATGAAGGATAATTATAAGGTGTCTCTACGTTTATTAATTTATTATTTTTATCGTAATAATATTTATTTTTATTAAATTCCCTAATAAATCCTGTATCTGTCTTAATATCTAACCAAGAAATTAATTCGAAATATTTAGTTGCTTTATACATTGCACTTATTTCCTTAATTGTAACTTTATTACATAATAAATTATCTTTGTTATAATAAATATAAACTGAAGCAAACTCAGTATCGTTAATTTTATAGCCTTTTAAATTATTATTTTGATCATAAATAGGCTCACCGTAATTATTCATTATAATGTTTTTATACTCATAGTTTTTAATTTTATTTGCTTTATCAAATGGTTGATCTTTAAATAAATTTTTATAAGAAGAATCAGATAAAGAAGAAATTTCTCTTTCAATTTGATCGTCAAAGACTTTAGATAAACCTGCCTCATCAATATTAAAATCGTCAGCACTTAACCAAGGTCTACCTAATAAAAAAAAATCAATATCAAGCCCTGATAGTTCATACATTGTTAAAGTTTCTTTTAAATCAATAATTAATTTTTTTGTTAGTAAATGTTTAGATATATCTCTAGTAATTTTAATTGATCGAGACATAGTAATAGATTTATATTCTCCGTTAGGATACTGCCATCTTAAAATAGGTAAAACAGAATAAACTATATTTTCAGGTATTTCATTAAGAAATTCTTTTAAATTTAAAGCAAAACTAACAGATTCATTGAAATTTACAAAATCAATCAAATTAGAGATATTACCGAAATGGTAAACTTTATTATAAGCTAGAAAACCACCTTTATATATTTTTTTAAATGCTTGAACTGCTTTAGCTTTATGATGAGCCGGATGTTTTAGAGAAAATTCTGGATCAGAAACAAATTCCCCTTGGTTTCTATTTTTTGAATAAATGCTGAAACTTCTAGTTTGAGGTTTTAGATTATATTTTAAATTAGTATGGTTAGTTAACCGAACCGAAGAAGAATTAATTTTACGGTTAACCATAAAACAATCATAAATTTTTGTTCTAATAATTTATTTAATGCATTAGCACACTCTACTCCATCGAAATAGTTTTTGGAATCCGACTCATCAAACTTTAACCAAGGTCTACCCATCAAATATAACTCGAGATCCCCTTCTTCAAGGTTAATTAACTTTGACCATTTAGATATTATTTTAGACATTAATACACCGGATAACTTATAATAATCCATTGGACTATTATGTAATATTTTAATAGGAAACATAAGAGAATAAAAGTTATAATCAACTTTAGATCCATCTCTACTTGATTTTCGGATTACAGGTAATATATATAAATCAGTATTTTTTGGTAATTTATTAATATAGCCTTTAAGTCTATTAATTAATTTATCATTGAGTTCAACAAATAAATTAAGAGAAGGATCAGAACTGTAAAACTCGGAAACATTTCCTAAATTATCAATATTGGTATAATTAAAACAACCTGCTTCTTGAGGTTTTAGTAACTTTTCCTGTCTTAATTTATCTGGATCCGTATATTTCAAAATTTGAGAAGTACAGAAGTTTCTTCTCTTAATATTAAAGGCAAATTTTGAAGGTGTTGGATTAAGATTTATATCCTGGTTACGGTTATGGTTAACCAGCACCGGACTAGTTTCAAATTTAATATTATCTAACATGTTAGTAAAAAGTTTAATATTTAAATAAATTTTAAATAAGAATAAAATAAAATAATTAGAGATTAAGGTAAAGAAGACTATAGAAATTAAAAATAAAAAAGAGAAATTTAAGTTTATGGTTAACCACAATAAAATAAACGAGTTATACCTAAATAAAAAAATAAATAAAACTATTAGTACTGAATAGTAAAAATTAAATAAATTAATTTTAAATTGAATAAACTCTCAATCTCTAATTATACTGACATATTCAATTTGTTTAAAATTATTATTTTTTCTAATAATTAAAGAAATAGTAATATAAAATGTAATAAATAGGTAGGTTAAAAATAAAAAATAAAAAATAATAATAGCTGTAGACCAAATAAACTCCCCGTTATTTATTAACAGGAAAATATAATTTAAATTATAAAAAATTGTATAAAAAAATGTTTGTATCATATGTGTGTAAAAAATTTAACTTTAAATTTTATGCTGATTTCCATTAATATTTAAAATTAATAAATAAGAGCATAAAATTTAAATTATTAATGAGTTAAAAAAACAGTAAACGGTTGGTTAAACGAACCGCACTATTTAAAACCCTTTAAAGTTGTTTTGTCTTATTAAATAAAACTTTACAAATCAAAGGTAACAATTATTTGCGTAATGTATTAAAATCTTTTAATTATTTATATTTTTTTTTTTAAATCTTAAAATTAAAGATTTAAAAAAAAATATAAATATTTAAAAGATTTTATAATAGTCTCAATGTTAAGAAATTTTATAGTAGATAAAGTTGATTTAACTTCCGAAAATACTATAATTATGAATAAATACTTAGTTACAAAAGAAATAGATACTAGTAATTTAACCTTAAAAACTAAAAAAAGCTATAAAGATCCTTCACAATCACAGACTTTTGAGTATAATTGTGAAATATACAGAATAATAATTCATATAAATAATAAATTTAATCCTACTAATATTAGTTTATTTAGCAATGAAACCCAAGTTCATCTTTTTCAATTAGAAGGAGATCAAACATTACATATAAATTTAAATTTATATACCCTTTTTAATATATTAACAAATGAGGCAGATTTAATAGAAATAAAAAAATCATGTAAAGACTATACTTTATCTAACTCTAAACTTTCTTGAATTGTATCCCAATTAATTGTAGGAAACCCTATAACATATTACGAAAAAGACTTTAAAAATAATTGAGTAGAAGCTAATCTATATGAGATCAATGAAACAGATCAAACTTTTGGTTCAGGATATTATTTTCATTCCGAAACAGAAACCTTTTGAAAATTTGAACTTGGAGATATATTAATATTTTACCATAATTTATGATGATCTTCAATTTTAATGATGTTTTATCTAAATAATTTACCAGTTTGGGGAGGAAAATCCGATCCAGATCAAAATTCAAATAAATTTAGACTAAAAACAAGTATACTTCAATTATTAGGAGGGTTTTCAGAAGTTCACAAATTAGAAAATATCCAAAAATCAATTAAAGACCATTATGCTATAGTTGATAAAAATTTTTATTTAATGAAAAACTTTGAAAAAGAATTAATTAAATTAGAAAGTTCTTTAGATTATACTTCAAGTTATTTTCTTAGTTCAATTCAAAATTTATTTTTAGAAACAACTAATAATTTACAATTAAGTAACGATTTAATTACAGGTGTATCTCAAATAATTTTAGATAGTCAATCCGGTCTTGACACTGTAGAATCTTTTTATTCTGATTTAAATCTTTCTTCTAATGAAATATCAAAATTAAATTTACCTATAAATAGAAAACCAAGACTAACTCTTAGTTTAGACGAACATAAAAATTTAAAAAATTCATTTAATGAATTTAAAATTAATTATAAATTTAATAACTTATTAATATATTTATTAACTTTAGAGTTAATAATAAAAATAATTAATGAAAAAATTAAATCTATACTAGAAAGTAAAACTTATAGTGAAAATTATTTAAATACTTTAGAAAACATTTTATTAGTAACTATTATTAATTATTTTAAAGTAATTAACGATTTTAATAGAATAGTTGAAAATAAAATTTTAATCTTAGATGTTCCAAAAAATTACCCTAATCCTTTTGCTATTAATCTTAATTATCATGAAAACTGTTACTGTGACCATATTAACCAAAAAACTAGTACATTTACTTTATTATTATCAGGTTATAAAATTATTCATAATCTATACTCAACTACAGAACTGAAAACATTTTGTGGTAATTATTGTTCAAATTCAAAATCTATCCTTAATACAGTTAACCACCAAAAAAGTAAAAACCCTATAAATACTATAAATTTTAATACCCCAAAAAGAGAGTTTTCTACTAGTAGTATATCTAGAATAAAACTTGATAATAAAAAAAATATTTTATTATATAATATGCAAGAGAATAGTAATGATTTAAGTAAAATAAGTAAAAATAAAAATATTAATTACAATAAGTCTATATTTTCTATCTTAGAAAAAATTAGAGAATTAACTAAAAATAAAAATTATGATCCACAAAAAGTACAATTAAAAATAGAAAACTTTTGATCCGATATCTTGAAAGAAAAATACAATGAAAATATTTATAATTCAATTAAAGACATTCAACCAAAAATATACGAAATCTTTATTACTAAAGATCCTAATGCACTGAAAACAGTTTTTTCAGATTTGTACCTTTTCTTAGACGATATAAAGATATATTTAATAACTTATTCTGTAATAACAACTTATTTTAGAAGAGCTAGCCGAACTGCAATTTGTAGTTTAGTAGCGGATCAATTATTATTCTATATCTACCAAACTTATTTTTATCCTATAATTAAAGAAGGTGATAAGGGTATTAAAAATATTAAAATTAAAAAATCTAAAGCTGTTAAAGACTATAACAAAGCAGATATATTTAACTCTTTAACCAAATCTAAAAAAGATAAGTTACTTAAATTAATTGAAGTTTCTAAGTTTAAAAAGGAAAGTTTTACTGAAAATAGTAAACTAAATAAAAAAGATATTGAACTTTTAATCTCTAGTGTAATCTTTATTTTAGATAAAATTTTGCTTAGAAAAGGTCTTAAAACCTTCCAAGATATTAAATATAAAGACTTTGTTGAACAAGTATCTTTTTATTTTAATCCTTCACATGAAAATATAAATTTAAACATAAATACAGAGTTAAATTCGTCAAATGAGAATATAAAATTAAACTTAAAAACTGAATTAAACAAAGACTTAGAAATATCTATTTTTAAAATTAAACTAGGTGAAAGATTTGTTTATGCCTTTGAAGATGCTAATATTATTAAAAATTTATGGAGAAATGGTATGAGAAGTATTGATATTTTAAGCTCTACACAAATATCTAATGAAGGAACTTTAAGTTTAGCTTTTAATGAAGGTTTAATACAAGAAAATATTGATAAATTAACTAATATTCTACCCACTAATTTACCTATGCTTTGTCAACCTAATAAATGAAGCGATAAAGAATACGGAGGTTATTTAAATAATAAAATAGAAAAAAAAGATTTAATTACAGGAATTGGAGCTAATAACTACCACAGAATTTCTAAGTTAAACAATTTATATAATGCTGTTAATTATTTAAATTCCTTAAAATTTAACGTTAATACTGAGCTACTAGATTTTATTTTATTAAATAAAAATATTGCCTTTAAAAATTATTACCACTCGGATAGAACCTTAAGTGACGATAAGATTAATGATAATATTTTAAGAGACTTTGTAACACTAGAAATAGCTAAAACATTCTCTAATATACCTTTTTATTTAAATACTTTTGCTGATTGGCGTGGTAGAATTTACACTCAGTCATACTATCTCAGCTATCAGGGAAGTGACTTAAGTTTAGCTTTATTACAATTTAATGAAGGTCAATATATTTCTAAATCAGGTGAATACTTCTTTAAAGTTTATGGTGCTAATCTTCATGATGAAAATAAAATTAGTAGAGCCCCATATAAAGACAGAATAAAATGGGTTGATGATAATGAAGATAAAATATTAAATATGGATATTGATTTTATACTTAAAGCTGACTCTAGATTTGCTTTTATCTCATTTTGTCTATCTTATAAAAGATTTAAAACTGGTAAGAAAGTTTATTTACCTATTTGACTAGATGCTACATGTTCAGGTATCCAACACTTTGCTACTATGTTAAAAGATGTAGAACTTGCTAAAAGCGTTAATGTTATTTCAGATCTAAAGTCTTCAGGTTTAAATGAAAAAGTAAGAGATATTTATTCTGAGATGATTGAACCTACATACAAAAAAATAAGAGAGTTTGTAGATCAAAATCCTTCCTTTTTTAAACTACTAAATATTAAAATTACTAGAAAATTAATTAAACCTACAATTATGACTAGAGTTTATAATGTTACAGTTAAAGGTGTATGTAATCAATTAATATCAAACTTTGAAATAATTAATTTGAATAATAAATATAAAATAGAAACTGTTCCTAAAAACAGCGAATTTGATATAAATAATGAAATTCCTCTAATTGAAAATATTGAATCTGAAATTGAAAATGATCTAAATGAATTTTATGGGCTTGAAAGCAGTGATTCTGATTTACAAAATAAATTATATTTTGAAGGTAAAAAAGTTATATTTAAAGCTCCATCTATAAATGAAAGTGAAAACTTATACTTAACATATGGTGAAGTTTATCAATTAGCCAAGATTATGCATGAAGCTTTATTTTATTCATATCCAGCATTAAAAAAATTATTCGAATATTTTGTTTCAGTATGTTTAGCTTTTACTAAATTAGATATTCCTATTTTATGGTATCCTCCTAGTGGTTTAAGTATTGAACAAAGATATTTAAAAACAGCTAAGGCTAAAGTATCTATATCGGTTGGTAAAGGAAAACAAAAGACTGTTGTTTTAAAAAGAAAACTAGACCAAACAAACACTAGAGTACAAACTCAGGCTATTCTTCCTAATATAATACACTCTATGGATGCATCTCATTTAATTTTAATTTTAAATCAAAATAAAATATCTCCTATTATAAGTATACACGATTGCTTTGGGACTTTACCTAATAATATGATTGATTTAGAAAATCTTGTTAAATTAGAATTCATTAACTTGTACTCTAAAAATAACTTCTTAGAAAAGTTTAATGCAGATTTACTTAATATTTTGGAAAAAAATAAAATTTGCTATGAAATAAATAAAAATGAAAATAAAGTTTATATTTATTTAAATAATTCTGATATTACACTAAATTCTAATAAATCTAAGAAAAAAAAATTAGAACCTTTAACATTCTGATTACCTCCCCAAGATGGAGATTTAATCCTAGAACAAATTAAAGATTCTAATTATTTAATTACTTAATTCTCATTAATTACTAACCCTTTATTTTTAAATAACAACCCTTTCTATATTTGCTACTGCAACTTTAATAGTATAGTAATATACTAGTCTTTTCTTATTAATTATTAAAAAATTATTGAAGAAAGATATAAAACATACAGTTTTAAGCCTTACCTATAATTTAATTATAGGTAAGGTTTTTTTTTTAGTTTTTATTGAAAAAAAAACTGTATACAATTTAATACTTTAAAACTTAAAATTTATTTTTTTTTAAGTTTTATTGAATTAAACGTATACAGAAAAAACATCTCCATAATTAAAATTTTAATTTATTTATTTTAATATTAAATATAATTTAAATTAAAGTTAAAAGTATGAATTGTTTTATTTTTTGGTCAAATCTATTTTAATTGAACGAAACTAAATAATTATTTGTCTAGCTCGAAGATTTCTATTGGTTGTGAGTCAGTTAGAAATCCATTTGCATCATAGATTAAATTTCTTTTTGTAGAATGTATAGCTAAATTGTAAATTTCTTGTTTTACTTGAATATTACCTTCTGATATATTTCTATACCACTTTTCATTTGGTATTTGTAATTTATTTTCTTTATTTAGTAAAGTTTTAAGGTCATCATAAGGAATTATATTTTTTACTCCTTTGGCTTTAACAATACTCTCTCCTTCTTGAGTAATACCACCGTAAACTTTGGGAGCTAAGAATACAGCTTCTTTGAAGTCATACTCAGGTTTTAATTGACCTAATTCTTTACCAACTAATTCGGGGTAAATATCTTCTAAGCTTCCTTCTATAAAAGCACTATCTGTATCCGAATAATAAAGTTTAATTTTGGGATTATTCTTAAATAAAGACATAAACACTCTTGAATAACCTGTGATAGAGGCTGCAATTGCTACATTTATTAATAAATTAGAGTCGTTTTTATCATCATGAAAAATTTCTGAATTATCAAAGTTGTCTTTATTTGGTATATAAGAATACAGTTCATTTCCGTTGCCTAAATCAGTAATAGTTAAAATATTGTTTTTAATAAAAATTTTATCTTTTTTTATTTTATCACTTATTATCATATGACTTGGTTTTTCTGGGCTCATACCAAATCTACCATATAAAGAATTTAAAAGTAATTTAGATATTATGTTTAAAGGTGAACCTTTAGGATTGTTTATTCTCAAGTTAAATAAAGTATTTACATAATCTTTAAATAAAAATTCTTGTCTAAAGAGAAATCCTCTTTTTGTTTTAAAGTTATGATTAGGATTTTTATCTATTGCATTATACAATTCCTGTGAGAAATAAATTCCTCTTCATTTTCCAACAGGTGCAATTGTTCTTATCCCTCCATATCCTGTCTTATGTTTTTTTAATAATAATGGTTCATTTCAGCCATCTCTTGTAGGAGTAACAAGATCTACTTCAAAGAATCCATAAGGTAAATTATTTTCATTGCTTAATACTCCATTTTTGTTGTTTAAATTTAAAAAATTTTCTAAATTATTTTTAAAATTAAATGTATTAGAAATACTAAAAATGTCATTTAAAATAGAATATATTGTTTTAGATTTTATTTTATTTCTTGGGTTACCATTTAACTCAATATCACTAGGATAATTAAAATTTATTTTATTGAAGTAATTAAGATCACCTTCAAAATAATCTGGATTTCCTACAGGCATTTTATTGTTTCTCATAGATGTAGGATACAATGAATTAACATCATAAGATTTAATATTTTTTCCTGCAGGTATATAGGCATCAACTGCTCCACCATAGTATCCTTGATAAATAAAATCATAGATTGAATCGTTTAAAATAGCTATATTATTATTTTCAGATAAAAATTTTACTCTAAATAATCTAAATGCTAAACTTGAAATTGTAGGTGTCTTAGAAATATCTACACCAAATTGCAAATAAATTAATTTACTAAATTCACTTATTGCATAGTATAATGTTTTACAATCTTGTTCACAATATTTTATAGTTTCTAATTTAAGATCTCACTTACTTAAATCTTTACCTTCGTTTTTCATAGAAATGATTAATTGAGTATATTCATTTTCATTAATTTTGTCATAGTATTTAAACTCAGGTACAGGACCTACATAATTATATTTTATATTTGGTTCATTAACAAATTTATATGGAAAAGGTAATTTTTGTTCTAGTTTACCTTCATTAATAGCAAATGTTTTACCTAATTTTTCTAAGGATGATGTTAATAGTAAATATGAGTCTCTAAACTCAACATAATATTTAATTTTACTATCTTTTTTATTTATATCCTTTTTAAATTTTTCTGATTCATATTCAACTCTTAAATTAATTATTTTATTATCTCTAATTACTGGATTAATTTATTTTGCGTCAACCAAATCACTTATTATTTTCATTAGAAAGATCCCATCGAAATAGGAGAAATTGTGTAAATATACTCTATGTTTATTGAATTTTCTTTTCAAAATAAATTTAATGGAAGCTTTTAACATATTTTCAGATGATTCAAATTCATCAATGTAGAAAGAATAAGCTTTCTTTCCATCAAAAATAGATACACAATAAGGAATAAGAGTACCATTTATAGATTTAGTTTCTAAGTCCATAGTAATAAAATTTTTTGTTAAACACTTACATTTACTCAAAGTTCTAAAATATTTTACACTTTTTCTTTTTTGACTATATACTAAAACACCTTTATCATAAACGTATTGATTATTTTTTATTATTCTAACAAATGAACTTGGTGTTTTTGGATCATAAATAATATCTATAAAACTTAAAATAACATTTTTATATGATTTATCTGTTAAATTTATTTTATTAATAATTATTTTTTTATTTTTAAATTCTATACCTCTAATTGTAACCATATAATTAAAACTAGATTCTAATGACTCTGAATTAGAAATTATTAACCTTGTTTCAAGATTATCAAAGTTATATGGATAATTTCCACTAATTCTTTGTAAGTTTCCCCATTGAAACAAATCGGTTGTAATTGGTAATTTTTTGGAATTTATTTTTAATTTAGATTTATTTACAATTTTATTTTTTAGATGACTATCAAATAATAAATTTAAAGAGTTATTTGAAATTACTTCTTTTTTTAAAATAGAATCATCTTTACAAATACTAAATGTTAAAATTATATTTTTAATAAAAAATTCATGATAATTATCAACAGTCATAATTAAAGAAGTTTGCATATATTCAAATGCTTTATAATAATCTTTTTTGGAATATAGTTTTACATCACCTATAGATCTAACTTGATCAAATCTTCCTATACCTAATTGAATATTAATATTTTTTAATTCATTTGTTGAATTTATATTAAATTTTGTATTTTGATCTATATATTCTGTTGTAAAACTAAATATTAATTTTAATTGTAGCTTAAATATTGTATCCTTTCCCAATTTATAAATTATATCCCTCCAAAATAATAATAACGACAATCTTAATTTACTAATTATCATCTCATCAATTGTAAAAGGATTTAATTTTAATTGATTTGAAACTTTATCTTCAAATTTTCTTGCTGAAAAAATGAAATCTATTCATTTATCTCTCTCTAAATAAAAACTTGGATCTAAATTAGTTAAAGATCTATCTCATGATCGCCTATATTTTATATCTGAATCTCATATACCTGACATTATTTCTTTGTTTATTTCGTTTATAGTTCTAATATCATGTAATATTTTATCTAATGTTTGAATGTAAATATTTTCTTTATTGTCATAAATAACTATTGAATTTGTGATCATTTTATTTTTTTATTTTTTTTATATCTAGAAAGGTATATTTATTTTTAATCAACTTTTACCTTATTTGTTGATTTTTTTTTATTTAATATATAACAATGTATAGAAGAAATATGTAAAAATTGATTGAAATTATTAACATTAATATAGAAAGTATACCTTGAAATATAAGTTTAAATTTTATTTTATCGTTAAAATTATTTTGAAGAATTTCTTCTCCACATAAGTAATATAAAAATAAATTTGATTTGTTAATTAGTTTCTTTTATTTAAATCATCAAATACTACACTAATAGCATCTTTATTTAAATAATGTATTTTGTCTAAACTTAAAAAATCATTAAAATTTTTTTTGATTATACTTTCATATGCATTTTGAAAGTTTGATAATTTATTTACATCTACTAAAGATATGTGTAAATCTCCTATTGATGATCAGTTTATTTCGCAAGGATCAGATATTTTTATGCATTTATATTTAACTTTAACTATTTCTTTTGATTCTATTAATTCTGATATTGATTTAACGGAAATTGGGTCAATTGAATTAATTATATCCTTATGGTACTTTATAATTAATTCCTTATGAGTATAAATTTTATCTTTATACTCATATAAGTAAACTTCTGTTAATAATAATTTAATTAATTGTTTAAATACATAATAAGTATAGGAATTACCTGAATAGTTTGAGTAATTATATTTAAAATCCTGCATATCCTGATAAAAATAATTATCAGAACTAAATTCTCCAGAGAAATTCATATCTATTGATTTTGAGGACTTATAATTATTAATATCTGTTTTACTTAAATCGTGTATATTATTGTGTTGATCCTGTTTAATATTAAATACTATTCCAATAGGATAAATATCTATTATTTCTGAAGGTATTGTCTGATGATATAAATCTATCAGTATATTATTATACTTATTTTTATTATTTGTTATACCTTCAGTTAAGTTGTATTTATTACAACCTAAAGAGGATGTAATATTATCATAGGGTGTAATATATTTTTTTATATCCGATTCTGATAGGTTATATTTTGGGTTATATAGTTCCATAACTTCTAGATTGGTTAAGTTTTGTGATGTTATATTGTTATTCATTGGGTTAAAAATTGGTTGCATTTTTATTTTATTTATATTTGTTATTTTATTTAAATCTAAAAAGAGATTTTAATTATATCCTTATTATAAGTTTACTCTTATTCTTAATTTTCTTGCTTTTATATTTTATGTATTGTTGTACTTTTTATACTTATGTGATAAAAATATATAAAAAGTAATATATTTACATAATAAAATATAGCTAGAAATATAAAGATAAGTGAGAATAAAAATTTAGTAGTATTTTGATATTAATCTACTATAGAATATTACCGATTTACTATTTAATTAAAAATAAAAATTTTAATTTTTAATTTATATTTTATTTTTTATTTTCGATTTTTATTCTCTCTAATAGGATACGTACCTAATTTCTGCTTTTTCATCCCCTAATATAAACCTATATTTTTTGTCTTTTTTGAAATTAAATGATTATTTAAAGATTTTGATTATTTAAAATATATCTTTTTCTCTCTAATTTTTTATATATTTTTGTTTTATTTATATTTTTTTTCTATTAAAATAAAAAAATAGCCCCAATATTAAATTGTGTCATTTTTAGACAATATTTTTAAATCATTTTAGCTCATTAAAATCTCCTCGGAAAAAGGATAAAAAAAACTTAAAAAATATTGAAATTTTACAAAAAAAAAACGTTCCATACCCCCCAAATTAATAATAATACAATATTAATAATATTGTATTATTATTAATATTGTATTATTAATATTTTGGGGGGTATAATATATCCATATATGTAAAATAAATATAAAATATTTAAAGGATTATAAAGAAAAGATATAGGGGTATTGTAGGAAGGAAGATATAAAAAATAAATAAAATAAATGAAAATAGTATAAGAAAAATAATAAAATTAAATAGGTCATTTAACTTTTTTATTGGTCGTATCTCAGGGGAAAAAGGAGGGGAATAAAAATAAGGGGTTTTAAGATCTATTTATTATTGGGAATGAATATTGAATAATTATAATGATATTAATTTACCTGCCTGTAAATACAATATATTTATTTATTTAATATAGATATTTTCCCAGTAAATAAGGTACTAATGAATTTAAATATACAATTTAAATTATCTAAAAGAGATAATTATTTTAGTAGTAATTTATTTTTTTTTTTACAGACATTTATTATACCCCCCAAATTAATTTAACAAGATTTAATAGATTGTTTATTTTTATCTATAAATATAATATTCTACTTATTACTAAGGTAAAATTATAATTATGGAGGAAAACCCTCTAAATATTCAACCTAGAACGGTTCGGTATTTAGTACTATAAAAAAACCTATATAATTTACTAAGGGATTAAACTAAGGATAAATATTATTATCACACAAAAACTAGAATAATAAATTATTATTAACTTACAACTTTTATAAAGAAAAGGGGACTTGTTTGAAAATTTGGTTTATAAGTGAATTAAAATTTTAATCAATCCTTACCAAGGTGTATTATTTGGATCATTAAATGGTTTAATAGTTTAAGTAGAATCAGTAGAAGAAGTACTTTCCGCTGGACTTGCAGGTCTGGCAAGTTGATCAACCGTAGTATTATTAGAAGAAGAAGGTTCATTAGATCCTCATGCATTCTAAGATGAAGAAGAAGAAGAAGCTAATGCTTCAGTAAAAGTAGATAAAGGAGTTTAACCAAAAGGATTAGAGCCTCAAGCTTCACTAGGTGAAGAAGAAGTTTGTCCTTCTGGATGAGGAAATAAGACTTATCTAAGTTGATTATATTCACCTGTAGAGATTTTACCTAAGTCTCTCAATCCTTCTACCCTATCTATTAAGTTACTATTAGTTGGATCATAAACAGTACCAGGCTCAGCTGAAAGAGTATTACTTTTATTATTATTAATAGATATTTGGTGAGGATCTCCATTTGAATCAGGAGGGTTTACTCCACTTTCATTACCTGCACCAGAATAAAAATAATATCATATACCAATACCGATTAAAGTAACAACACCTGCTAATATAATTAAAATATTTTTATTGATTCATTTATTCTCAGTGGGTGTACTTTCAACTATTTCAGTATTATCTTTTGGGATTGAAGGTATAGAATCAGTACTTAAATTTTTATTTTTACTGTACCTTTTCACCAATCTATTCAATTACTGTAAAGAGTTAAGTATTGAACGTAAACTCAGTGTGGTATATTAAACGAGAAAGAGTTAAATCAGTTTAAAATTCAACTTATATCTATTCCAAATAAGGAATAAAAAGGAGTAAATACCTAGTTTAAATGATCATAAAAAAAAAAATTTAAATAGAATATATTGGTTATACAGTAATAAAGTTGAAACAAAACTTAATCAAAATACTTTTTTAGATCTAGTATCGGTTAATGTTCTAACTTTTACTCCTGCTGTTATAGCAAATATTATGAAAAATTTATTATTTGTTATTGTATTAAGTACTAAATCCCTTAAAACCCTAAAAAGATTAATTTTTTTATTTTTGCTTTCTTTTTATTGTTAAATAATAAAAATAAAATTAAAATTAAAATAAGTAAAAGTATAAGTATAAGAATAAGTATACATTCATACGTTCATATATTCATACATTCATACATTCATACATTCATTAAAAAAGGCTTTTGTCGGAATAGTTTAATTGGTAAAACGATTTTCTTGTAAAAAATTATCTTCAGTTCGATTCTGGATTTCGACATTTAATTATGCTAAAAGGTCATTTACTTTAATACTAAACAAATTTAAATAAAAATTTTATACATTTTCTAAAAGAGATAGATCAATTCTTGTGTAATTTATTTTAAGGGGTATTAAAAATTATAAAAATACAATATTAATTTAGGGTGGGTATATATAGATTTAATTAATAAATTATAAAATAAATAAATATTATTATAAAAGAATAATTTAAAGTTGGGGGTATCCCACAATACAGGTGATTTTATAAAATATTTAGATTATAAAATAAAATAAAAAGGAAAGTAGGTGAGTGTTGGTAAAAGCTAATAATAAAATAAATAAAATAAAAGGTGTAAATGTTAAAGTAATTCACATAAATAATAATAAAATAAAAATAAAATTTATAAGGGTTTAAACAAGGCTCCCTCTGGTCGGAATGACATATTTTACCCTAGGGGAAAAAGAGGGAGGTATTAAAGGAATAGGGAATTTATAAATTAAAAAAAAAAAGGGAAGGAGTGTTAAGGGGTGAAACAGAGAGGGAAAAGAAGATTGTGAAACACCTTAGTGTTAAGGGAATGAACTGAAAAGGAAGGTCTAAAATAATAGAAAAGAATAAGGGAAATAATTAAACCCTGCCGCTGATTGCGGAAAGGAAGACTTTAAAAGTATCTTATTTTATTAAGGTATTACTTGGTATAATCCTTATAAGAAAATTTATATTTATTTAATAAAAGAGATAATAGTTTCTTACCTAAATCCCCCTTTATTTGTATATGACAATAAGTAATTAAATTTCCAATCATTCAAGTAAATTTATTAAGGGATTTAGTTAAATGGTATAACATTAATGTTTCCTCACATTAAAGGCACGTGTTCGAGTCACGTAATCTCTAAAATAAAAAATAAAAATTATTGTTATATTCTTCAAGCTTTTCTTTATATAGTTTTAATGATTGAAAGGTGTTAAACTCTACTAATATTAGGTTAACTGAAAATTATTAAAAAATTTAAAGTTATTATCTCTTTTAATAAAAATTATAAAAGAAGAATATGATTTTATTTATTTGTTCTTTTTATTATTTATTTATTTTACTCAAGTTTTAATTAAAAAATAAAGTCTTATTTATTTCTAAGCCCTTTTTCATAATCATTTGAGGCATTTTCTCTGTAAAGGTGGAGTTTCTTAATTTTAAAAGATAGTTATCTGTACCAGGTGCTAATTTTTAGTTTAATATCAATTTTTATTTTCTTTATTTTTTTATAAGTAAAGATTTTACTAAAAAGGCTATAAACTAGTAAAATATAATTTAATATTTTTTTAATGTTAAAAATAAAGAATATTAGGAGTGTACAGGGAAATAACAAATATAAATTAACAGAGAAGATGTTTTATCTTCTTTATTTATTACTCGTATTAATTTGGGGGGTATATATATGCATATTTTAATATTTTTAAATTAATATTAGAGGTATAAATAAAAAAAAGAATATTAAGAGTGTACAGGGAAATAACAAATATAAATTATAAAAAAAAAAAAAAATAATTATATAATTAAGTAAAATAAAAAAGGGACTTTGACCTTTTTTATTGGTCCTATGTCATTGTAAAAAAGACACTCCTTAAAAAAAGCAGGTTTTTGAGTGACATCGATTTTTGCCGGTATTATTTAAATTTATGAAGATAAATAAACCTCAGCTTGTCGATTGTATTTGATAATTAAATATTAAGCTATTTATTGCGGAAAATGTAATATAACAAAATATTTAATAAATTTATTTTATACTTTAAAGAAGCAGCGGTATTTTAGGGAGTAAAGGGACATTTTATTAAACTTAGGACAATTAATTGTCACAATTAAAAAGGATAAGGATTATTATCATTAACTTACAACTTTTATGTTAATAATTTTATTTATAATTCTATTAAACTAAGGATATATATAATATAACACAAATTTAGAATTATAAAATAATATAAAATTATTAAACTTTAGGGAAAAAGGGGACTGGGTTGAAATTTTACTTAAATTTTAAATTGTTATTATGAACAAATAGTCTATTTATTGGTAGTATTTAAATTAATTAAAGAAAAAATAAATAAATTAAAACAGCAAAAATTAGAATACAATTTAAATATTTGGAAAAGATTACTTAATTTAATAAAATAAAACTAATCCTGTGGTGGAAAGTAATGATCAAACTCAGCTTTTAGTGATTCTGGTTTAACAGTTACTGTTGAATCATCAGATCCTGCTGGACTAGAAGGTCTATTTATACTACTAGAGTTAGAGGATGAAGCTTCACTAGAACCTCAAGCGTCTGATGGAGAAGAAAAAGGGTTAGAACCCCAAGCTTCAGTAGCATCTAATCTATCTATTAAATTGTTATTACTAGGATCATAAGTAGTCCCAGGTTCTGCTGATAATGAATCATTAGTTTGATTATCATTAATAGTAATTGTATGAGGCACATCATTGGTATTAGGTGCTGGAGGATTAGGATAAATAATAAAAAAATAAAATAATAAGTTACCAAAGAATAAATATAATGAATATAAAATTTAATAAAAATAAAAACCATATAAACCTTGAAGAAAGTGTCAATTTTTTAACATAAAAAAAGATAAAAAAAAATAAGGATGAAAAAAGGTTTGAAGAGGAGAAATACAAATTTAATTAAAATTAAATATAAAATTTAATTTAATCATAATGAAAAATAGCTGATTTTATAATTTTTAAAATAAAAAAAACACGCGATTTTGGATTAAAAATTTCGAGATAAGTACAAGATTTAATAGTACATAATATTTTATGTTATAATTTAATTTTATACTTTTTCTTAGAGTAGTATTTTTTTTTATGAAAAAAAAAAGGGGGTGGGGAAATAAAAAAAATACTTATTACAATTAATACCTTGAAGGTTTAAATACATAAATATTGAAAATTTAAATTAAAAAATAAAAATTAAAAAAAATATTGGGGGTATCTGATAATGGTAATCAATTGTACTTGCACTACAAAAATAATAGTTCGAATCTATTTATCTCCAACAATATAGTAATAATATATTTTCATGTTTAAATTTTAATTGTTTTAAATTTTATATAAATTTGTTAATTACGCAATAATTATATAGTAAAATTTTATCATATTTGCATCAATTTTATTATTTTTTACAATTTAATAAGGGTATATAGATATGGTGAAATTTATTTTATTTGTAATTTTATTATTTTATATTTCTGTTATTATTTTATATTTCTGTTATACTTACTTGATTATTAAAGGAATAGTTAAATAAATACCAAGGGCGGTTATGGTGATTAAGGTTAACCGCACAACCACCGTAATGTATTTATAAAAAATAAAATCAAATTACAAATTAAGAATTATACTTATTATTAAGATTATAATTAATTATTTTATTTTATTATATTATAGAATTATTTTATATTTATTATTGAGATATAAATATTACTATAAAATTTTATATAATTTCTTTTAATAAATATTAAAAATAAGTTGAATATAGTTATAATTTATCTTAAAATAGAATGTGTGGTTAACCAGTCAATAGAAAATTATTATTACCTAAAAGATTTAATTGTAATTTTATTTTATTATTGTCTATAGATTAAATTTTAATACTACTTTATTTTAATGTTTTTACTTATTTTAATAATAGGAGTAGATTTCTTAAAAGAGAGAATAGAATAATTTATTAATATAATAACTTATATTTACTTTTAATATTTTTATAAGTAAATATTAAATATTAAATTAATTTAGTGAAAAGTTTTTATCTATAGACAAAATTCCTTTTTTTATTTACAATATTTAATAATAAAAATCTAAATAAAATTTTATTTAAATTAAGATTAAGAAAAAATATAGAAAATTTTATTCAAATAATTAATAATAAATTTAAAAATTAGTATAAGTTTATGTTAAAATTTTAAAATTACAAAAATATATATAAAGTTATATTCTTAATAAAAAAAAAAATAAACATTAGGTCCGTACTATTAGAGAGAAAAGTTTTAAAATAAAATTATCTTTCCATCATATATAAGACAGGAAGTAAAATTTTTATTTAGCCTTGCCTATAGGAAAAGAAGGATAGACGTATTTAAAAAAAATATAATATATACAATTTTATTTATTTTATAATTAGTGGAGGATAAAATTTTAAAAAAAATAAAATATAGGAGTGTATTATACCTTTTTCTTTTTTATATTTTATACTTCTATTATTTATTTATTTATCTAATATTATATATATATACCCCCCAAATTAATATATACAAATATATATTTAATTTAATAAAAATATTAGAATTATATAATTTAAAAAGGTAAATATTAGAAGTGTACTGGGTTTAATAAATAAATAAAAAAAAAAAAATAAATTTAAAAATAAAAATTATTTAATCCTTGAATGGTTATTTTCTACTGCCCCAAGTTTATAATTATTAGTAATTATTTGTAGAAATTTCTAACCACTAGGGCATAACGCTAAACTACTTATAAACTCTTCTTCTTTTTAAAAATAGAAGATAGTTTATGTAGTATCTAATAATAATGAAAAGGGGTTGATCTTGATTAACAGTAATATATTGTTGCAGAAGCTACAAGGTGGTTCGGTTAACCGAACCTTACCGACTGAGAAAGATAATGTTTTATTAATTTAAGTTAAACTAATAAATTTTATAAAGAAATAAAGCAAATATTGACAAATAAAATAATAAAAAAATAAAATAAAGTAATATTTCTAAAGGTGTTAATTTAAGGATATTTTTATTATTGTTTATTATTTTTTTATTTTTTATTTGAGGGGTAGTTATTAAAGGAAATAAGGGATGAATAATTATGTTGTATTTAATTGGGAATGAAATATGTTTATAATTTGAATCTCAAGTGTTATATAAAGTCTTTATGTTTTCTTGTAAACCGTGTACTACTATCTTAGAATCAGTTACATTTATGTTTAAACCTTTTAATCATTCAACATTGAAATTTAATCTATCAAGAGTTATTGATTCTCCATTTAATAGTTTAATAAATGACTCATAATTTAATCTAGAAGAATCAATACCACTTGATTTTATAATCTCTTTATTGTTAGAATCTCTAATGTAATAGAATTTTTTTTTTATGAATATTCCTTCCTCAATTTGATGTTCTAATTTTAATTGTCCAAGTTCCACTCCTACTAAATGTTCAGGTAAAGGATGGGTTAAAACAACTGAGTCGGTATCACTCATAACGCAGGGGTTACTTGGGATATTTTTATATTCATTAATTATTATACGAGCATAAGATGTTATTGCTGCAGCTATGTGAACAGCAGAAGGAACACTTGTTGTTTTATTTAAACCAGACTTTCTTAAATTTTCTTTGTTTAATAATATCATTCGGTCAGTATCAGAAATTAAAGGATCGGTTTTATATATTTTTCTTATGTTGTTACTTATATTACCTTTAAATCTAACCAAATATTTATTGTTAGTTAACTCCGATAACACTGAAATATTAGTGTTTTTATCTAAGAACTCTACTTCTTTTTTATCGACAATTTTAAGAGTGTTTTCAATATTTTTCATACCAAACCTACCGTACAATGAGTTTAAAATTAATTTTGCAATCGATCTTTGGATTGAATCTTTAGATTTTTTTTTTTCATCATAATGATCCTTAACATATTCGGTAAATAAACCTTGCCCTCTTTCAAATTGATAACAATACTCTACGTTTATAGAATAACCATATTTTAAAGCATATTTTATTTCCTGGGAGAAAATTAACCTTTTAAATTTACCTCTTGGACAACTAATATCTTTAGTAAAAGGATTTCTATACTGAATAAATGGAATTCCTAAAGTTTCTGCTTCCGGAGCAGTAATTTCACCGTAAACAAACCCAAATATTTTATTTAAATCAGTTTCAAGAGATAGCACTGGATCTCCAATTGGCATATCATTAAGCATTGCTTTAGAGTACTGAGAATTAAGATCGTATAAATAACCATTAGTAATTTCATTAATGAAAACTTCTACGTTACCACCAAAATAACTACCTCGGATTTCAGTTTCTAATTCACCTTTAATTATTTTTAAATCTTTAATTAAATTTTCAGGTAGATATGAGGACAGGTAAGCAGCAATTGCTAAACCTGGCAAAGTTTTATATCTGGTAATATTTAAATTATATTTTTCATAAATATTATCATTAAATTTAATTAATGCTTCAAGTAAACCTTCCAAATCTGACTTTAAATATAACATCGTATTTTTTTTTAAGTTCCAATTATCTATAGGAATGGTCTTATATTCTAATTCTGTTATATTATTATAATAAAATTTTGAGGGTTTTGGTCCTACGTAATACAGATTATTTTTATTTACGAAAGAATAAGGAAAATAACCCTTTTGAATGATGCAATTAAAAGATTTTAATATATCGCTTAAACTACCAGAAATTAACTGTAAAGAGTCTAATAAAGTAATAATAAATTCACCGTATTTTATCTTTAAAGATAAAATAGCATTATCCTTTCAAATAGGTGTTATTTCGATATCACTATCCAAGATTAAGGATTTTAAAATAAATACTGAATCAAACCTACCTAAATTATGAGCATAGAAAGTGTACCCATTTAAACTTTTATCCATAAAAATATTTTTAAATATTCTGTTTATAAACTGATCACTTGTTTCTCTATAAGTTTTATAGAATAACCGGGTATTTCCTTTAATTGCTCACCCACCTGCATAAACTTGGTGTTGACCTAATCCAAAATTAGATCCATAAGTTTCTAAATCAATTGTACCTATTTTAGATTCTAATTTTAATGTTTTTTTAATTAAAGGAAAAGAAGGATAGGAATAAATTGATTCAACATTAATAAGATTATTTTTTGTATCGTAATAATATTTATTTTTATTAAATTCTCTTGTAAATCCAGTTTCAGTTTTTATATCTACCCACTCCCTCAAGATATAGGGTTTAAAATCTAAGGTATTCACATCAAAATCTCTAATTGATACTTTATTACAAAGTAAATTATCAGTATTATAATAAGTTTTTACTGAAACATAATTATTATTATTTAATTTATAACCTATAATGTTTTTACTTTGATCTGAGACAGGCTCACCTTAATAATCCATAGAGATATTTTTATATAAATAATTTTTTAATCCTGAAACTTTATCCAACGAACCGTTTTCGGTTAAACCACTAAAAGATTTTGAATAGGCGGATAACTTTTTCTCTAACACTTCATTAAAATGATGTGCCAGACCTTGTCTATCTATAAATCTATCTAGATCAAACTCATCAACACTTAGTCAAGGTCTACCCATAATGTAAAGTTCCAGGTCACCATCCAATAAATTATATTTAGAAAACATTTTTTTAATCTCGTTTAAAATAGCTTCTGCTAATAAACTAATAGAAATATTTTTATTTATTTTAATTGAGTATGAGATAGTAAGTGATCTATAGCCTCCACCCGAATACTCCCATCTTAATACAGGTAAAATAGAATAGGTTTCAGTCTCAGGGATTATGGAAATATAGTCTTTAAGTTTAATCTCTAGGTTAGACTTACAAGTCCCATATTCTAATCTATTTTTATAAGAGGTAAATTGAGTAATGTTACCAAAATTATAGATATGACTATAACCCAAGAAACCACCTCCATAAGCTTTTTTAAAGGCTTTAAGAGTTTTTATTTTATCTTCGGGTTTTCTTTTAATTAATTCTAATCTATTAGCTTTTAATTCTGGATCATTTTCATAATTATTAGAATTAAACGCAGAGGTACTAAAGTTTCTTGATTGAAATTTTATTATAGATTTAAATTTATTATTTTTATTATAGGAAAATTTAATTTCACTTAAAATTTGGATATATTTTTTAATTTCTAAATAAATATTAAAAATAAATAAAATAAAAGTATTACTTAGTAAGATTGAATAAATAATTAAAATTAAAGTAAATAAAAAAAAAAATTTAAAATCTAATAAATAGGTAAAACCATTAACTTTAAAAAAGAAAATAAATAATATAATAATTGAAGAATAATATAATTTAATTAATTTGTCTTTAAATTGGATAAATTCCCAATCTTTAGGGTTAACCGCTATACTTAAATACTTAATTTTATTAATATTATTTTTTCTTTTTAAGATTAAATAAATTAAAGATAAAATTCCTAAAATATAAGTTAAAACCAGTGAGGACATAAAATAAAAATATAGTATTAAACACAAATTAAATTTAAATAAAATTAAAATAAAGCTTAAAACAATTAAAAATAAAATATTAGACTTCACGCTATTAAATATATTTAATTTCACGGAGTTATTAATATATATTTTTTTTATATTAAAAAAAATATTTAAAAAAATATTTAACATTGTTTGAAACATGATGTTTTATAAAAAAGTCTTAAATAAAGACATAATATTGAATTAATCTTAAATATTTAAACTTAAAGACGGAATAAAAAAATACAAAACTTTAAGTTAATTATTTAATTAATCAAATAACCTAATAAAAAAAGAGATTTATATAAATTAAAAACAATAATTAATTAGCAGAGCTAAATTAATTATTTTAATTTATATTAAGATATTTTGTATTTTTTTTGTATGAAAAAGGAAGTAACCTCTTGGTTAAAATTTGAAAAGGGGAGAAGTTTTTTATTATTTTTATTTTATTTTTAATTTTCAATTCCGCATAACTTATTATTGAGAATTAAAAGTCTTATAAGAATATTATTAAATTAAAATATTAAAATAAAAAATAAATAAAAAGGTTATTATTTTAGAGTAAAAATAAATATAAAAATATATGTGAACTTAAATTAAATATTAGCACCGGGTGCAGATAACTACTTTTCTAATTTAATGTAACTCCTTTAAATGCCTCAATTAAATATGAAAAAGGGCTTAGGGAATAGTTTTATGTTTTAAAATTAGTAATTAATTATTAATTTAGGAATAAAAACTAAGAAAAATTTACCTCTCTTTTATTCAAATTAATTTAAAAGGGATAATCATTTTAAATATTTAAATTCTACTAATTATTAAGAATTAAATAAAATAAATTAAATTTATTTTAAATAAATATTAATTTAAATATTTAAATTACTTATACTTTATATTATAATTTAAATTATTTTTAATAAAATACCTAAAAAATGTAATTAAGGTTATTAGAGATTACGTGAATCGAACACGTGCCTTTAAGATGTGAAGATCTTAAGATTGTTACCACTTAACTAAATCCCTTATTGTGATTGAAAAAAAAGAAAATTAATAGTATTAATTTAGGGGTATAATATTAGTATGGGGAGATAAATAAATAATAAATAAGATGAAAGGTGTAAGAGAAAAAAGATATAGGGAGAGTGTTATGGGTAATAGATAAAAATAAATATAAAAATATTTAAAGTATAAGGGAAATATGAAAATTATAAAAACACTTTTATTACATTTCGCCTGGGTCTATGTCATAAGCTTTTTTAAATTTTTTTAAATCTTTTGCGCGCATTTCAGGTAAAGTTAATTTATAGGCTTGTTCTTGTGTAACTAACTCGTTGTTTTCTTCAAGATTAAATTTACTGTTAGAAGGGTTGGGTTGACCGACCGAAGTACTAAATTTTCTAGTTTGACTTAAATTAGGCTTAAACGAGAATTTTGATAACTTATTTTTTTTATTTACATCCAAATTATAAATAAAGTTAATATCACTTAATACTTGGCTATATTTTTTAAAATTTAAATAAAGATTAAATAAAAATAAAATAAAATAATTACTAGATAATAAAATAAAAATTGTAACCAGAATAAATAAAACTAACAAATATAAGGAGTTTGTATTATAGTTAATTAAATTATAAAAAAAGTTGTGCTTAAATAAAAAAACAAATAATATAATAATTAAAGAATAATAAAATTTAAGTAAATTATTTTTAAATTGGATAAATTCTCAATCTCCAATAAGACTTATATATTGGTTAACCGTAATATGTGTTATTTTTGTAATTTTTTTTATTATTAAATAAGTTAGGTAAAAGGTAGCGGTTAGCCATAAAAGAATTACCATAGCAAATAAAAAAATAAAAAATAAAAGAATGTAAGAAGGGAATCAAAAAGCTTGTATATTTTTTAATATAAATAACATGTTACAACTTTTACTATTAGCTCCCAAGTATGTCTTTACACCTCTTAGACTAATTATAATTATAAATTATATGCTATTATTCCTTAAATTAGGGAGGCTAAATGGGACGGTTTATAAACAGTAATGGTTTTCCTTCCTTGCTTAGTAATTTCGATAGATATTATTTTAGAGTTAATTTCATGTGCCTAATTTCCCTTTACGAGCAGCCTATTAGAAAAATGGTAAAAAAAATAAGATAGCGCACCATTTTATAGACTAAACTTTTATTATTATAATTAATTTTATTTTTTTATGTGTATTAAGGTTACGTTGGTGGTTCGGTTATTAAACTCTAAACAGACCTACTAAAAAAAAATAAATTGTGTGCTTGGTTAATAATATTAATTATAATTAATAGAATTTACATATTCTGTTGTATCAAATACTTTACTAAATTTTATTTAATAGGTATTTAGTGACGGTTTTCATCTGCCGTCGTCGGAGGTTACGATTAACAAAAGTATTAGACAGGTATATATTTAATAAAAAAATAAAAATCACATCTTACGTCTTTTATAGCCCTGATTAAACGAGGGCAATAGGAATTGGATGAGTTGAACATCCACCTTGATAAAGACGCAAAATCACGTTCTATCCGTTGAACTAAATTCCTAAATATAAAATTAATTTCTTCCTTAAACCTTTCCTTATTTTTGGTATCTGTCTCCAAATTTTAATTAATAATAAATAGAAATTACTTTTTAACTTAAAAAATAAATATTATATTAAAGATTTTAACTGTATATTATTTTTTTTTTATATCTTAATCTATACTAAATATTGGGTTAGTGTGTATTATATTATTTTTTTTTTTTTTAATTTTATATATTTTTCTATATAATTATACTTTATGCTATAGAAATTTTATTTATTAAAAATTATATATAATAATTACTATTATTATAACCTTAAGAATGAGTTGTATTATTTTGGTATAAAATAAAAAAGGGTAAATAAAAATTTAATTGAAAAAGATTTAATTATAAATTTATTTTATAAGTAAATTCTAGAATTTACTTTTTATTAATGGATTTTAATTTTATATTATTACTTATAAAGGGATAATTTATTAAAAGAGATAATACAAATTATTCGTAAATCAAATAAACAAATAAATAATAAAAATAATAAAATATAAATAATTAAATAGGGGGTATTATATATTTACCTATATAAAAAATATTTTAAAAAGATTTAATTTATTTACGGTTATGGTGATTAAGGTTCGGTGGGCGGTTAACCACAACCATAACCAGGGTGATTAATAACAACCGCCCACCTTAACCACCATAAGCACAACCAACCGTAAATAATATTAATATAAAATAAGTTAAATTTAAAATATAAAATTTATCCGCCAGGCCTTTTACTGTGTTTCTCCTTCAATGGATTGGGTCTTTGGTTTCTGTTTTTGTTTGAGTCTGGAGGTAGGTATACCTTCCTCTTATAGGAAAGAAATACACACAGAAAGAAAGCAGCTATAGAAGAAAGACACACAGGAAAGATAAATGAGTTGTAGTTTAATTTGGAAAAACACCATTTTTTGGAGGTGGCTTATACCAGTTCGAATCTGGTCAACTCAGTATTGAGTATGGTATTAATTTAATACTAATACAAAAATTTTTGTTATCATAATTTTATCATAAACCATTAGTGGTTAACCAGCCACTTATTTTAATTATTATATGTTTTTTATTATTATATTTTAAATTATTATTTGTTAATTATTATTTGTTATTTGTTGATTATAAATAATTTAATCAATCTTAAATAAATACAAAATTAATCTTTTAAAAGCTAATACTGTACTGAAAATTAAATTTTACAATTTAAAAATTTAAAAAATTTAAAAATTTTAAATATAAAATAGAAAACAGAACTCGGTTGGTTGAGTGTTTCTCTTTTAAAGAAAAGGTCAGTGGTTCGAGTCCACTTGTTTTTAATAAATTTAGTAATACAATTACAAATTAAGTATTACAAATACAATTCATTTATCTGCCATTTACTTTCCTATATGGCAAAGCGCAAAGCAGAAAAGAAAATTTAATATATTTAAATTTATTAAAAAAAATTAATACATCGTTTCAAATCTTTTAATTTTCAAATAACATACTATTCTTTGTCTTATTTTAATTAATATTACATTTATTTAATTATAAAAATATTATATAATATTAGAGGGTTAAGTTTACAGATGGTTCTGTAGTCAAATTGCAAATTTGAAAAAATAAGGTTCAATTCCTTCTTAACCCTATTAAAATTTATACTCTACCACAAATCCTAACTAAAAGTTAAATTTAAGTATAATTAAAATAAACAAGAATTCCATTATCTCTGTTATTTATTTTATAAATAATAAATAACAGAGATAATTAAACACCAGTACAATATTTATAAATTATTAAGATATAAAAATAAAAAATATAAAACCACCCTATTTTAAATTGTAATTAGTCTGCTTAAATTTTATATTTTATAAAAAGGGTGGTTTTAATTAATTTTTATATTAAGTTTTAATTATCTCCCCTTAAAACAAATATTTTATGGATATTACCTTTTAGTAGGTTGTATTTTATATATCTCTTTTACTAAAATAATATTATTTTAGTAAAAGAGATAATAGAATTCTTGTATAATTTAATTTGGGGGGGTATTAGGTATGATCATAGTATAAAAAGTATTATTTAACTATAAATATTATATTTAAAGTTGCTCGGTGGTGCTTATTAAATAAACTAAAATAAATAAGAAAAATAATAAAATAAAGAGAGAAAAATTTTAAGGGTGTGTTAGAAGATAAATCATTAAAAAAAATATAAAAAAACCTTAAAAAGTGCCAAAGGCGTGGTTGGAAAACCTTCAAAAATAATTTAAAAATAAAATAAATAAAATAGTGTTGTTGTTGGAGATAAATATTAATTAATAAATAAAAATGCTTTTATAAGAGTTATTAGACATTAAAACTTCTATAAAAAACACTAAAAAAACACCTAAAATATATAAGGGTGGGGGAGGGGATTTTTTAATTTTTGTGTAAATTTTAATTATTTTATAATTTTATAATTTAATATTAGGTAGTAATTTTCTTCAAATTTACCTAAAAACCTCTATTTTTAACGTTTTTTATAGTTCGACATTGGTTTAAAACTAAAGTAAAATAGGTACAGTCCCTATTAGAGAGAATAAAACCGAAGAGAAAAATTAAAATAATAAAATTAATTTATTACTATTTATATATCTTTAATTAATTGTTTTAAAGATAAAATAAAAGCATAAATATTTTAATTATAATACAATTAAGTAGTAAATCGGTATATTCTCAGGAAGGATAATAATTGTAAGGAGATTTAAATAATAAAAATTTATTTTTTGCCAACTATTATTCTACTGGGTGGGTTAGGGCTAAAATTCTTTTAGTTTAAAAGGAAGAATGACAGAATTACGGATCTGTTGGTTTTGGTTCAAATCCAAAAAAGAAAGAAACACATATAAAAATAAATTTTAAAGATCTTTTAGTATAAGGGTTATTACATTTTCTTTTCAAGTTCAAAATATCAGTTCAAATCTGGTAAAGATCACAACAATTAAAATTTTGTGATTCTGTTAAGTTATTACATAAGAATTTTATACCCTTAAATTTATTTTTATAGCACTAAACAGAAAATTAATTTTTCTAGATTTAAACAAAAAAAAAATAGTTATAATGATTTTATCAATTTTAAATAGAATATTACGTAATAGGGTAAGAAAAATATCTTTTCCCAAATTACATCCAAAAAAATTTAATTATTTATGAGAAATATCAAAGAATACATTGATAAACATTTCTATATTTGAGCTTTTTCCAATAATAAGATGTTTATTTTTTAAATTTGGTCCTAGTTCTTTATTGGGTATTCCAATAATTTTTTTAATAGTTAAAAATTCCGGTATATTAGAGCAAAAAGACAGTGAGACTCATTTAAAAATGTTTAAAGCTTTAAATGTAGATAATAATAATGTTGAAAAATTTTTTACTTTTTCATTAATATTTAGTTTAATCATAAAAGTTATCAGCATATTAATATGACTTTTATGGTTACCTTTGAAGATATCAATAATTCTTTTCATATTAGATTATTTAAACTACGATATAACATATTTATATTATAAGTTAAATAATTTAAGTTTAGGAACATTAAATTGATATTATCAAACCCTTATAGACCTTTTAGAGTCTTTTAGATTTAAATATGATTTATACATAATAAACAATAAATAATGCAAATATTAAAAAAATTTAGACATCCCCTAATCTGATTATTTGAACTAATGATTAGATTAACAATTAAAAGAATGTTTTTTAAGAATATAGCAAACAATGACTTTAAAAACTATATTAATTACACTTTAGATTTAATACCTCATGAAACCTTTATCAGCATCTTTAAATTAATGTTAAAAATGATTAAACCAAAGTCTTCAGATTTATTATCAGAGAAAATATTTAATGAAGCTATCAATCATACCATACCTGAAGGTCAAAGAGGAGATAGTTTAAATAGATTTAAAGCTTTATTTACACTATTATTAATAGGAAATTTACTAAAAAGAAGTATGTTTTTAATTAAAAGCTTGATAATATGACCTTTTAAATTAGGGGTATATACAAATATTAATTTATATTTTAACTAAATAAATTATTTATAAAAACATAAAAAAAAAAAATATAGGAGTGTATTATAGATATATAGAAAATAAATTAAAAATAAAATAAAAAAAAAAATGATGTATGAAAATGTGCGATAGGGGCCCCCCAGGTTGTCTGTGCGTAAAAAAGAAGTTTATGTGCGGACTTTAAACTACTTCAGGGTTGGGAAATTAGTGGTTATCCCCCTTTTTTAAAGCGCCGAGGTATAAAGTCCCGCTTAATCTACAATATGCCCCTTGGGTGGTAATTACACTATTTCTATAGAAATTATCTCTTTTATATTCTTATAAAAGAGATAATTATTTTCGTCTAAATATATCTTTTTTTTAGATATTTATTATACCCCTAAATTATTAATACAATAATTTTTACAATTAAATTTAAAGATTTTCAAAAAATAGAATAATAATTACATTTATTTTTTATATTAGGAATTAAGTATAACGGTAGTACGTGATTTTGCGTTTTTATCAAAGAGGATGTTCGATTCATCCAATTCCTATTGCCTGTTTAGGCTATAAAAAACGCAAGATGTAATTTTATTTTTAAATTTAAATATATACCTGTTCAATACTTTTCAGTTGAGTCCTCCGAAGACGGCGAGATGTAAACCGTCCCTAAATACTTTTTATTTTATTTTATTTTATTTTATGCTAATAAATAATTTAATTTGGGGGGTATATACATTTATTAATATTTAATTATGAATAAAAATTAAGAATTATAAAAAAAAAAAAAAATAGGGAGTGTACAGGAAAATATGATTAATTAAAAAAAAAAAAAGGAAAATAAAGTAGCAATAAAAAGTATATAGATCAAAAAACAAAGAATTATAATAATATACACCCTAAAAAGGGGATAAATATGGATAAAAAAACACATAAAACACCCCTTTTTCCTGGTATTAGATATAAAAAAAGAGGAAAAATAAGAGGATAAATACTATTTAAAGTTCATCATCCCCTCTTTTTTAAAGGTTTATTTTACTCTTTTAAGATCATTTATTTTAATTCTTATTTTTTAATTAAGATTTAATTGTTATTTTAATTAAATTTAATAAATCTATATACCCTAATATTAGGGAATTACTATCCTAGATAGAGGTGGATAAGATAAATAAATTAGTGAAATTAAATTATTTTATGCTAATAAATAATTTAATTTGGGGGGTATACTAACAGAGGGATTATTTATGTATATAACATATAAAATATTTAATACTATAAATAAATATAGGGGAAGTGTTGGAAGAAGGTAAGATAATAAAAATAAAAAAGATTAGGAGTGTACAGGGAAATAATAAATAATGTACAAATAAAGTAACAGTGATTGTAAGGGATTAAATAGAATAAATAAATAAATAGATAAGAAAAGGGTACGTTTAAGGAAAATAAATATTTTTCCAGCCGCTTGTTGCGGGAATGGAAAATAAATATTGTAATATTTTTATAAAATACTATATTTTATATAAGCACCCTATTTTAAACTATAATTAGTCTACTTAAATTTTATATTTTATAAAAAAGGTGGTTTTATTAGAGAGGCCCCCCCAAGATCTAATAGAAAGTTTAATTTAAGGAAATATCATAAATTCTCTAAAGGTTCGGTATTTAGTACACTAAAATAAAATAAAGCATAGGAATAATTAAATTATTCACACAAAAAAGGATAAAGGATTATTATCATTAACGTACAACTTTTATATATAACTATTTGCGCAATAGTATTAAAGGGTTAATCTTGAAAATTTTAGTTAAATTTTAATGTTTATTTTTAAGACCTCAGTACTTTTACTGGTAATTAGAATGTAAATAAATAAAAAAATAAAATAATTAAATTAGCTACTTTTAGTTATTTAATAAAATTTATTTAATCTCTTCTTCTAAAAACAGGATCATTAAAGTTTCTTCTAGGTATTGCATACCTTGTATCTCCAGGATCTCCATATGCGTATGGCCTAACTGTTTCGGTAGAATCAGTCGATCCAGAGGGACTTATAGGTCTTTCAATATCGCTAGGGTTAAGGTTAGGTTGATCAACTGGGGTATCAACTGGAGTTGCAGGAATTACTTCTATAGTTGGTACTACTGTTTGTCCTTCAGTAGGCGATGTAGAATTAGACGATGGAGCATTAAGATTTTCTTGAGTTAAAATATTTTCAAGTCTATCTGTTCTCAATTGCCCTATTCTATCACGTCTATCTAGATCTAAAATAGATTGAACTGCTTCAGATTGGGTAGATGCATTTAAGTTAGGATTGGAAGAACTAGAAGGTTCTAATGCCTCTCTAAGTTGATTATATTCACCGTTAGAGATTACACCAGTATTTTTTAGACGTTCAATTCTGTTTATTAAGTTATTATTAGTAGGATCATAAACAGTTCCTGGTTCTGCTGAAGAAGTAGGAGTTTGATTATCCATAATAGTAATTTGGTGAGGAATTGGGTTAGTATTAGGAGCTGGAGGATTAGGAGTAAGTATAGGATTAAGGTTACCACCTCCTCCATTACCTCCTCCAGCGTTAGTATTACCCGCACCGTTACCACTATAATAAAAATATCAAATACCAACTCCAATTAGAGCAATTACTGTTACCCCAATAATAATATTTTTTTTACTAAACCACTTATTATCGGGGTTATCAGTTTCAACTTCGGTTAACCCGTCGTATTTATTTTTAGGAATAGAAGGTAGTGATTCAGTTTTTAAATTTTTTATTTCCGCTGTATTTTTCCACCAGCTTATTCAATTATTATAAAGATTTAAATATTGTATATAAACTCATTGTGGGATATTAAAAGAAAATAAATCAAATCAACCCAGGAATCAATTAGGATCAACTCCGAAGATCGAAAAAATAAAACTAAAAATACCTAGCTTAAAAGGTCATAGAATTAGCCTTTTAAATAACATAAATTGTTTATAAAGGATTAAAGTAAAAGTAAAACCTAATCAAAAGAATTTTTTAGGTTTAGTATCAATTAAAGTATTAATATTTACTCCAAGTGTAATAGCTATTACTCTAAAAAAATAATTGTTTGTTATTCTATTTAAGAATAAATCTCTTAGAAATATAAAATTATTTCTAATAGACATGGTTAAGAGTTGGGCAATAAACGTATTTATTAAACCCCTAAAATCAATCCTATTCATTTGATTGAAAATGAATTGATTTAAAATTATACTTAGAATTCATCTAATTGTTCTGATTATCATTATTTTTAAATAAATTAAAAAAATTAATTATTTTATGATAAAACCAATCAATTATACCTAAACTCAAATTATTCATAATATTAAATAGACCAGAAAAATCATAGCCTAAATATTTAAGAAAATAAAATATAAAGGCTATTTTAAAAGGTATTCAAAGTATTTTAAATATTATTCCAATAAATCTTCTAATAATAGCGAATATTATTATAATTAAGAAAAAACTTTCCCAGTTATTCTCAGTATCAGTTAATTTATTAGCATCTAATTTAGCGTATAAAATATGTTTATCTAATTTAGAGTCGATTGATTCTGAATCTGATATTATTGAACTAAATAAAATAAAAATAGAAGGTATACTTAACATAGATTTTAAATCTGTTTTATTTAATAATGCCAATATAATAACTCATAATTGAGAAGGCTTTAAGAAAGTAAAAAATCTGTAACTTAAAGTGAATATTTTTTTATATATTTTATTATTTATTTTAGGTAAAGTGTTTCTAATACGCCATCTCAATATTCTTAGAGTTACGAATTTTATCATGTGGTTAACCGAATTAATTTTTTATTTTTATAGTCAACGTGGACTGTATTTAGTGGAATTAAAATAAAATAAAATAGGGAATAAACTCTTTTGCTGGGTAGTAACAGAAAGCACTGATAACATTATTCCAATTTTTATCTATATTTAAAAAACTTTGTTTATATAATAAAGCCTAGATAATCTTATTTATTTTTTTATTTTAATCCTTGAACGGTCAATTTTCTATTGCCCCAATAAATATAGAAAATTTTTTTACTGACCGATGAGGCATACTCTAAACTACTTATAAATACTTATATTTATGTAGTAAAAATTTTTTTAGTTGTAAAAATAAAAAAAAATAAAAAAAAAACAATATTCCAGTGGAGTAAAGGATCTACTTTATATAGAAAAGGGGTTGATCTTGATTAACTTCTATAGTCTTAGCATAATTTTGGATTTTGTAACTATTTTAATGTGTACTTGTCTATAGAAATACAAGCCAAGAGATAATAGTTACAAAATTAAAAGAAAAGAGGGATTTGTTTAAAAATAAAGTGTTATTCTTGAGAACATTAGTAAATTTTAATTAAAAGTGTTTACTAATATTTAATATAATTTATAAATGAAAAATGTTATTAACAATAAGTACGATAAAATAAAAATAAAATAAATAAATATTTCTAAATACGAGAATTCTCTTAAAATTGTTGTATTTTTGTTTAATTTTATTATATCTGGTTGACATACCTTAACTATAGGGAAGAGAGGATGAACTATTATATTATATTTTATAGGAAATGAAATATATTTGTAGTTTACATCTGGTGTATTATAAAGAGTTTTAACCTTTTCCTTTAAACCATTAATTACTATATCGGAACTTACTACATTAATTTTAAAATTATCTCAAACTACATTGAAGTTAGTTCTCTTAATAGTTATTGTTTCTCCCTGTAATAATTTATTTATTAAACTATAATTTAAATTAGAAGATTCTATACCACTAGATTTAATAATTTCTTGGTTATTAGAGTTTTTAATATAATATAATTTTTTCTTAATGAATATACCTTCTGTAATTACTTGTTCTAACTTCATTTGCCCTAATTCCTTAGCCACTAAATGTTAAGGTAATGGGTAAGGTAATACGGCAGAATCAGTATCACTCATAATGCAAGGATTACCAGGTATATTCTTATACTCATTAATTATTATTCTTGCATATGAGGCTATTGCTGCGGCTATGTGTACTGCAGACGGTGTATTTACCTTTTTATTTAAACCAGATTTTCGTAAGTTTTCTTTTGTGTATAACATCATCTGATCTGTTTCAGAAACTAAAGGATCTTTTAGATAAAATTTTCTAATGTTATCATCAATTTGCCCATTAAATTTTACAATATATTTATTTTCAGATAATTTAGACATTACTGAAACATTAGTATTTTTATCTAATCATTCAGCTTCAGTTTGATCAACAATTTTTAAAGTATTTTCTATATCCTTCATACCGAATCTCCCATAAAGAGAATTTAGGAATAACTTAGCTATTGTTCTTTGTACTTGGTCTTTAGCTGAAACTTTATCCTTAAAATGATCTAAAACGTAATCGGTAAATAAACCTTTACCTTTATCAAACAGGTAACAATACTCGACATTTATTTTATACCCATATTTTAAGGCATATTTTATTTCTTGTGAGAAGATTAACCTTTTAAACTTACCTCTTGGGCATACTGTTAATCTTGAAACAGGATCTTTGTATTGTATGAAAGGTACTTGTAAAACTTCTGATTCAGGAGCTGTTATTTCACCATAGACAAATCCGAAAATTTTATCTAAATTTGTTTCCAAAGACAACACAGGGTCACCAACAGGCATATCATTAAGCATTGCCTTTGGATATTGGCTGTTAAGATCATAATGATAACCTTTGGTTAATTTATTAATAAATACATCAACGTTACCTCCAAAATAAGCTTTACGTATTTCACTTTCAACTTCTCCCTTAATCACTTTAATTTTTTTTTTATAATTATCAGGAATATAAGAAGAACAATAAACACTTAAAGCCAATCCTGGTAGAGTTTTAAAATTAACTATATTTAATTTGTATTTTTTATTAATACTAATATTAAATTTTAATAAAGCTTCTAATAAACCTTCAATATCTGATTTTAAGTACTTAAGAGTTTCTGATTTTAAATCTCAGTTATTACTTTTAATCGCTAAATAATCTTGACTAGAAATATTATTGTAAAAATCAATAGAGGGTTTATCGCCAATATATTTTAAATTATCCTTGTTTACGAAACTATAAGGAAATTTACCTTTTTTAGTTTTACAATTAAAAGAATTTAAAATATTATCTAAGTTATCAGGTATTAATTGTAAAGAATCTAATAAAGTAATTTGAATGTTATTATACTCTATAGACAAAGAAATTATAGAATTATCTTTTCATATGGGATTTAAAAGAATATTTTTATTTATTGATAAAGATTTAATTATAAAAATTGAATCAAACCTACCAAGATTATGAGCATAAAAGGTATACCCATTTAATTTAGAATTAGATAGTATGCTTAAAAATATTCTATTAACAAAAGCCTCACTAGTTTCATTAGGATTAATATAAAATAAATTAATCTTATTACTTACTGCTCATCCACCAGCATAAACTGTATGGTATCCTAAACCTAAGTTTTCACCATAAGTTTCTAGATCTAGAGTTCCAATACTTGTATTAAAATAAGCATCTTTTTTTTTAATTGGGAAAGAAGGATAAGAATAATCTATTTCAACGTTATAAATATTGTTATTTATATTATAAAAATATCTTCTATTATTATATTCTCTAATAAATCCTGTATCAGTTTTTATATCAATCCATTCTCTAAGAATATAAGGTTTAAATGATAAACTATTTACATCAAACTCTCTAATTGATACTTTATTACACAATAAATTATTATCATTGTAGTAAGTTTTAATCGAAACACAAGTAGAGTTATCGATTTTATAACCAATTAAATTATTAATTTTATCGTAAACAGGATCACCGTAGTTATTCATAATAACATCTTTATAAGAATAATCTTTTAAATCTAAAACTTTTTTAGATGCATCTTTTTCACTAAAACTATTTGATCAAGCGGATAATTTATTTTCTAAAACTTCATTAAAATAGTATTCAATATCTTGTCTATCTTTAAATCTGTCTAAATCAAACTCATCGACGCTTAATCAAGGTCTTCCCATAATAAATAATTCAAGATCACCCTCATTAAGAGTATATTCTCTTAAAATATCTGCTATGTCGTGAATTATTTGTTTTGCCAATAAGTTTGTAGAAATATATTTATTTATTTTAATTGAGTCTGAGATTGAAAAGGATCTCTTATTTTTTGTAGAAGAGATTAATCTTAACACAGGTAAAATAGAATAAGTATCCGTTTCAGGTATTACGTAAACATAGTCTTTAAGTTTAGACTCTAAGATAGCTTTACAATTATCAAATTCTAATTGACTTGAGTAAGAGGCAAATTGATTAATATGACCAAAATTATAAATATGTGTATAACCTAAATAACCACCTCCGTAAGCTTTCTTAAATTCTTTTAATTGTTTTTTCAAAGATTTATCTGGATTATTACTTAAATTATCTTGATCTAAATTGTTATTTTCGAAATCATTAATATTATTATTTTTAGTATAAGTAGAAAAGCTTCTTGTAGGATAAAATACGATAGGTTTAATCTTATTATTTATTTCCATGTTTTGTTTAAAATTAAAATTAATTTCAGTTAAAACTTGAATACAATATTTAATATTTAAACTTAATTTAAAAATAATTAAAATAAAAATATTACTTAATAAGAAAGACATTATAATAATAAAAAATAAAATAAATAATAAAATATAAATTAAGTTAGATTGAATTAATAATTCAGTGTGTTTATAAATAAAAATAAATAATATAATTATAGATGAGTAATAAAATTGAAATACTTTATTTTTAAATTGAATATATTCTCAGTCTTTTATTATACTAATATATTGGTTAACCGTAATCTGTGTTATTTTATTTTTTTTTATTATTATTAAATAAGTCAGGTAAAAGGTAGCAGTTAACCATAAAAAAATAAATATAGCAATAAAGTAAAATAAATAATTTATTGTTATTCCCCCGGATTTAATTAAACCAATATATTGGTTTATGTAATTGAAAAAATTTGTTATTATGTTTTGTAACATATGTATAATTAAAAATTTTACAGTCTATAAAAGACATAATATTGAATAATTCTAAATAATAAATAATTTTACATTGGATAACCACAACCTTATTGATTAAAATTAAAGGATGAAATTAATATTTAAATTTTCCAAATAACCTAAGAAAAAACAAATAAATTCGTATAAACTTTTAATTGAATCCTGTAAATAAGTAATTAGCAGAACTAAATTATTTATTTTATAAAAAGTTTATAAAAAGTGAAATATTTTTATTATTTTTATTTTTTTTTTAATTTTTATTTCGCATTACTACTTCTTGTAGTCTTTATAAAAATATAAAAATTAAAAGATTAAAATAAAAAATAAATAAAAAAAGATTATACTATTTTTGATAATAAATAAGTATAATATTTGGTGATATTAAATTCAAAGAAAAGACCCTGTGCTGATACAAATCTTTTAATTTAAGTTACTCCACCTTTACAGAGAAAATGCCTCAATTAAATATGAAAAAGGACTTAAAACCTTACCCAAAATTCCCACCATAAAACCTAATTTTATTTACCTAGCCTACCTCCAAATTATTAGTTTAAACCACTAATAAAGTTAATAAAATATAGGTTTACCCAACCTGATAAATATTTTTAAATTTTCGGTTAACCTTAAATAAATAAAAAAATAGAAAAAGAATAATTTATCTTGGCGGTAGATTACAAATAGGTGTGATTATAATAAAAATAATAATAATTATAATCATAAAATTTTAATAGGGGTAGTGTTGGAAGAAGGTAAAATAAAATAAATAAAATAAATATAAATATAACCAAAGAATAAGTGTAATAATAAAAATATTAATTAAATAGAAAAAAATTAAAACATTGGGGGTGGTGCCAATTAAATAATAGAAAATTAATGGATATAAAAGAACACCAAATTAGATGTATACTGGGAAAATAAATAAATAAAATAAAAGGTAAATAAATATTTTAAACTAATTAAAGGTGATAAATATAAATATAAATTTTATTAATGAAAAAGTATGAATTATGGAATATATTTACCTAAGTTTTTATAGATCCTGTTTAGTTTGTTAGATAGTTATAATTTACACTGATTTGTAGGATATTTATTATAATTATCTTTTTGACTATTTTAATTATGAAATAGTAAAAGAGATAATGGAATTCTTGTGTAATTTAATTTGGGGCGGATAACTATGAAAATCATAAAAAAAATAAATATATTTTTTAAAAAAAAAGTGAAACATCCAAGTGTAAAGGGTAATTAAAAAAGGGAGTATAAAAAAAAAAAATAAAAAAAAGCTAAATTTCATAAAATAGGTGCGACAATGAAAACACTTAATGTGAAAATGACCTATTTTCACTCAAAATACAGTACTTTTTTTAATATCGGAAATTGGGAAACTACAAAAAAACATAATATTTGTCATTTTCTATCAAACTTTATAATAGTTTATTATTGCTATTTTATTTATAATATTAACAATTATTTTATATGCTCAACTATTAAGTAAAATAAATTTTAATATAAGTATAAATAAAATTATTCTTTATATTGTTTATTGCTAAAATAAAAAAAGGGTGGGGAAAACTAACCATAAAAAAGTCAAATATTTTTATACCCCAATAACAAATAATAAAAAATTTAAAAATTACACAAAAAACAGTAAAAAAACCTTAATTTAAGCAAAAACCCAAATTTTATAGTTCAACATTACAGTGAAAAACACGAGAAAAATGGGACGCACCCTATTAGAGAGAATAAAATCGAAGAGAAAAATTAAAAAAATAAAAAAAAATATAAATAATCACAAATAAAATTATATTTTAGTTTAGGAGATAAATAATCAAAAAAAGTGTTAAAAAGGGACAAGGAAGATGTTGATAATAACCAAAATATTAAGAAAATTAAATTTAAAGGTTGTTGTTGGAGATAAAAAATAAAAAATAAATAAAAAATAAAAATGTCGATTTATTAGGAGTTATTAAAAAAAAAATAAAAAAAAAAAATAATAAAAAATACTAAAAAAAACATAAAAATATAAAAGGTGGGGGATGGGAAAATTTAAAAAAAAACTCAAAATTTATAAAATTAAATTTTTTATAGTTTAATATTAATACCAAATTTACTCCAAATATGCCTAAAAAACACTAAAAACAGGGTTTTTTATAGTTCGAGAAAGGATCGAAAACTGAGTAAAATAGGTACAGTCCCTATTAGAGAAAGTAAAACTCGAGAAAAATTAAAAAAATTAATAAGGATTTTAATATTAAAAGTTTAAAAATAAGCTTATATATTTTATCTGGCCAACGGAAAGATAAAATTAACATTATTTTCTTTTTATATTTAACTTCCCAATTCGTCTTTTGTAATTAAGAAAAGAAGAGACTTAGGAAAATTTATTTAATTAATTAATTTTACTTTACATTTTATTCTAAAGGGTGGGATAGGGCTAAAATTCTTTTAGTTTAAAAGGTAGAATGACAGAATTACGGATCTGTTGGTTTAGGTGGTTAACCCTCAAAACCGAAAAAGAAAATTTATATTATTTAAAAATTTGGGTAGTAAATAAAAGGAAAGGGCTTTTAACTTAATAGGTAAAGGGTGGTTAACCATAATTGTCATTATAAAGATATCAGTTCGAATCTGATAAAGCTCGTATTTATTTTTTAAAAAATAGTTAGGTCTTTTAGTATAAAGGTAAAAAAATAAAAAAAAAATATTATATATACCAAAGAAATAATATAATGAATATAAAATTAAAAAAGGAATAATTTAAACATTGGAGAAAGTGTAAAATTTTTAACCATAAAAAAGAGGAGCTAAAGGAAAGAAGTAAAGGTTTTACTGAGAAAAAAAAAAAATAAAAAAAAAATAAATAATTTCAAGGGGTGTTTAAAGCAAGTGGTAAAGATTAAGAGTACAATAAAAATAAAAATTTAAACATAGGACAAATTTTATAGTTTGTCACAATAGACTGGTTAAGGCGAACCTAATTAACTTACAAATATTATATTTAACGGTTAAGCGCAAAGGGTTTACGGTTAAGCGTTAAATTAAAAAAAACTGATATTTAACTTTTGGCTTAGTGCTTAACTTCAACCATTAAATTTTAATATCCCTTCTAGTCTATCTTGTCTTAATTGACCTATTCTTTCTTGTCTTACTACATCTAAAATTTTTTAAAAGAAAGTATGAAATAAATAATTAATTAAATATTAAAACTAAAAATTTTCTCTTAGTTTAATGGTTAGAACTACATTCTTCTAAAGTGTTAATTTCGGTTCGAATCCGAGAGAGAAAAATTTTACTATCTTCTTTACCAAAGGATAAGCAAATTTAAATTCTTATTATTTTTTATTATTATATTAACTAATTAGTTAATTGTTAGAAAAGAATAAATTTTGCTATGAAAATAATAAAAATAAAATAATAAAAAAAAATATCATACACCAACACCAATAAGGGCAATAACACTCAAACCAATAACAATATTTCTGTTATTAATTCAACTATTATTTGTAGATGTATCCGTTGACCCATCAATAGATTCTTTAGGTAGGGAAGGTATAGACTCAGTACTTAAAATTTTTTATTTTTACTGTACCTTTTCATCATTCCATTCAACTACTATAAAGAGTCAAATATTGTATATAAACTTATTGTGGTACATTAAAATTAAAAATATCAAACCACCCTAAGAATCAAGAAAAATCAATACCTGAAATAGTATAAAGAAAAGTATAAATACCTAATTTAAATGGTCACAATATTAATTTTTTAAATAACAGATATTGTTTATATAAAATTAAAGTAGAAAAAACCCTAATCAAAAAAATTTTTTAGATTTAGTATTCATTAAATCATTAGGATTAATCCTTCCTATACCTGGAATTGTGGTAATTAGTCTAAATAAAAATTTATTTGTTATTCTATTTAAGACTAAGTCCCTTAAAATTCTCCAAATATTAAAAGTAGACAAAGTAAAAAAATGAGCTCTTAAAGTAAAGATTAAATTTATAAAATCAATTCTACTTATTTGATTGAAAACAAAACGTCAGATTAAATGGTTTATAAGTCAACTAATTATTCTTATCATTCTTATTATTATTAAAATTTTCAAAAAATTTAATTATTTTACCGTAAAATCAGTCTATAACACCTAGGCTTAGATTATTTAAAATATTAAATAAAACAGAGAAATCAAACCCAAAACTCTTAAGAATATAGTAAATAAAAGCAATCTTAAATGGTATCCATAAAAATTTAAATAAAATTTTTATAAATCTTGTTATTAAAGCTAGTATTATTAGTACTCAAAAAAAATTTTCCCAGTTATTATCAACATCAGCGAATTTATTCGCTTCTAATTTAGCATATAAAACGTTAGAGTCTAACTTTTCGTTGAAAGATTCGGAGTTGCTAAATAGGGTACTAAATAAAATAAAAATTGAAGGAATACTTAATAGTTTTCTTATTATAGGTATGGTTAACCCTTCACTTTTATTTAATAAAGCTAATATAATAACCCATAATTGTGAGGGTTTTAAATAAACAAAAACCTGTATGTTAGAGAAAATAATTTATTGTATAATCTAGCACTTACTTTAGGTAATGTAGATTTAAATTTTAATCGAAGTAATCTAAATGCTATAAATTTTATCATTATAAAATATAATTAATTTTTTTATTTTTTATAGTCACGTGGACTGTCTTACTGCGGATTCAAATAAATTTTTATAGGAGGAATAAACTCTTTTTATTAAATAAATGATAACATTATTCCTAATTATTAATAAATAATAAAATTTTATTCTTTATTAATTTAAAAATAAAAATTATTTAATCCTTGAGCGGTTAATTTCTATCGCCTCAGTTATGATAGGAATTTTTTCTTTTAACCGATGAGGCATAACTCTAAACTACTTATAAACTCGTAAGTTTATGTAGTATCAAAAAAAAATTTTTAAACACAGTACTATATATGAGTGGTTAACCAGCGGCTATATTTACTTATATAAGGATTGGTTAACCGTTAACCAGTCAGGCACCAAACCTAGCCTATAGTAAACACTAAATAAATAATAAAAGAATCTCAATTTATAGAGAATGGTTAACCATAACCGTAAAAGAAAAGGGGATTGGTTTAAAGCGAGTGGTATTTCAGGTTTACGAGTAAATTACTATAAAATTTGATTCACTACTAATAAATTTTATAAAGGAATAAAGCAAATAAAGATAAAATCGATAAAATAAATAAAATAAAAATAATAATTTCTAAAGGAGTGAACTTTGATTAAATATATATTTTATTTACCGTTTTATTGCTATATATATCAGCTATTGGGTATAAAGGATGAACTTTTTTATTATACTTAATTGGGAATGAAATATATTTATAGTTTACATCCTGAGTATTATATAAAGTTTTAATGTTTTCTTGTAAACCATGTATTATAATATCAGAATTTACTACCTTAATATTAAATCCTGTTCAATCAACATTGAAATTAGTTTGGGTTATAGAGATTGTTTCTCCATTTAATAATTTTTTAAAGGATTCATAATTTAATCTTGAAGAATCTATACCACTAGCTTTAATTATTTCTTGGTTGTTTGAGTTTCTAATATAATAAAAATTTTTACGAATAAATATACCTTCTACAATTTCCTGTTCCAGCTTCATTTGCCCTAATTCCTTAGCCACTAAATTATTTGCTAATGGATAAGGAAGTACTGCCGAATCTGTATCTGACATTATACATGGGTTTCCTGGTATATTTTTATACTCATTAATATTTATTCGGGCATATGAAGCTATTGCTGCTGCTATGTGAACAGCCGAAGGAACATTTATTTTTTTATTTAAACCTGATTTTCGTAAGTTTTCTTTAGTGTACATTACCATTTGATCTATATCCGATTTTAAAGGATCTTTTAGATAAAATCTTCTAATGCTATCAGCCATATGCCCATTAAATCTAATTATATATTTATTATCGGATAATTTTGATAATACTGAAACATTAGTGTTTTTATCTAAAAATTCTGCTTCTTTTTTTATCAACTATTTTCATAATACTTTCTAGGTCTTTCATACCGAATCGACCATAGAGTGAGTTTAAAAATAATTTTGCTATTGCCTTTTGAAGAGGATCGTCAGAAGATTGTCTAATCTTATAATGATCAATTACATAGTCTTTGAATAGGTCAACTCCTCTTTCAAACTGATAGCAATATTCAATATTTATACTATAACCAAATTTAAGAGCATATTTTATTTCTTCAGAGAATATAAGTCTTTTAAATTTTCCCCTTGGACAAGTAGTAAGTCTTTTGATAGGATCCCTATATTGAATGAAAGGGACTCTTAAAGTTTCTGCTTCCGGAGCAGTAATCTCAGCATAGACAAAACCGAATATCTTATCCAAGTTTGTCTCTAAAGATAATACAGGATCTCCTACAGGCATATCTTGTAACATGGCAGTTGGGTATTGAGCATTTATGTCGTATAAGTAACCTTTATTTATTTTATTAATAAATACATCAACATTACCTGCAAAATAAGCTTTACGTATTTCGTTCTCAACTTCCCCTTTTATCATTTTAATTTTTTTTTTATAATTATCAGGAATATAAGAAGATTTATAGACACTTAAAGCTAACCCAGGAAGAGTTTTATAATTTGTAATATTTAATTGATACTTATCATAGATTTTAATACTAAACTTAGTTATTGCTTCAAGTAAACCTTCAACATCCGATTTTAAATAATTTAAAGTTTCTTTTTTTAAGTCTCAATTATTATTTTTAATACTATTATACTCTGAATCTGAAATATTATCATAAAAATCTCTTGATGGTTTATCTCCAATATAAAATAAATTATTTTTATTTACGAAAGAATAAGGGAAATAACCCTTTTTAGTATTACATTTAAAGGATTTTAGTATACTATCTAAGCTATCCGGAATAAGTTGTAAAGAATCTAAGAGGGTAATAAAAACATTATTATACTGTATAGACAAAGACAATATTGAATTATCTTTCCAAATAGGTGTTATATTAATGTTTTTATTAATAATTAATGATTTAAGAATAAAAACTGAGTCAAATCTACCAAGATTATGAACGTAAAAGGTATACCCATCTAAATTTGGATTCATTAAAATATTTAAAAATAATCTATTTATAAATTGTTCGCTGGTTTCGTTAACTTTAATATAAAAAGATTGGTAATTATTTTTAATTGACCAACCACCCGCATAAGCATTATGATAACCTAGACCTAAGTTTTCACCATAAGTTTCAAAATCAATAGATCCTATTCTATGGTCTAATCTTACATTTTTTTTTTGCGCTGGAAATGAGGGGTAAGAATATTCAACTTCAACGTTGAATAAATTATTTAAATTATCATAGTAATATTTTTTTTTTATTATATTCTCTTGTAAATCCAGATTCAGTTTTTATATCTACCCACTCTTTCAGTATATAAGGTTTAAACTCTAAAACATTTACATCAAAATCTCTAATTGAAACTTTATTACATAATAAGTTATTTTCATTATAATAAGTTTTAATAGAAATATAGGTATTATCACTTAATCTATAACCTATTAAATTATTATTTATATCGTAAACCAAGTCACCATAATTATTCATAATTACATCTTTATATAAATAATTTTTTAAATCTAAAACTTTATTAGAGGAGTCTAATTCACTAAAACTTTTTGACCAAGCAGATAGTTTATTTTCAAGAACTTTATTGAAATGATATTCTAGACTTTCTCTATCTATAAATCTATCTAATTCAAATTCGTCGACACTTAATCAAGGTCGACCCATCAAATATAATTCAAGGTCCGCATCTCTTAATGTATATTCTCTTAAAATATCTTTTATATCATGAATTATTTGTTTAGCTAATAAACTTGTAGAAATATGTTTATTTATTTTTATAGACTCTTAAATTGAAAGTGACTTATATTCTTTTTCAGAATGTTCAAATCTTATAACAGGTAGTATAGAATAGGTTTCAGTCTCAGGAATTACATAAAGATAGTCTTTTAATTTAGAAATTAAATTTTCTCTACAAGCTTCAAACTCTAATTCACTTGAGTATGAGGTAAACTGGGTCACACTACCAAAATTATAAATATGTGTATAACCTAAATAACCACCTCCGTAAGCTTTCTTAAATTCTTTTAATTGTTTTTTTAAAGATTGATCTGAGTTATGGTTAACCGAATTTAAATTATCAGGATCTAAATTATTATTTTCGATCTCATTAATATTATTATTGGTATAAGTAGAAAAGCTTCTGGAGTTATAACCTTGAGAAAATAAAACTGGTTTAATATTATTAAATTTTATATCAGTAGGAAAAAAATTAATATCATTTAAAGTTTTAATACAATTTTTAATACTCAAATAAGTTTTAAATATAAATAATATATAAGTATTACTTAATAGTGTACATATTATAAAAATTAAAATTAAAGTTAATAATAAAATAAATAAAATATTAGTGCTTAAACCTTCCAATAAATAATAAATTACGAAGGTTTGGTTAACCGACCGAAATAAATAAATTGATAATACGATTATTGAGGAATAATAAAATTTAAATAAATTATTTTTAAATTGGATAAATTCCGAGTTTTTAGTTATATTTTCATATTTAATATGAGTTAATTTACTTTTTCCCTTTAAAATTAAAAAGGTTAAATATAAAGTGAATAAAAAATAAAATATAAATAAAATAAATAAAAATAAAAAACAAATATTTTTAGAGTTTAAGAATAAAAAATAAATAATTAAAAATAAAAAAATAAATATCACGTTGTTAATTAAATTGAATATCACGCTATTATTAATATATATTTCTTTTAAGTAAAAAAAAATATTAAAAAAATTTTGTACTGTGTTTTGTAACATATGTATAATTTTATATAGTTTTAGTGCTTGCCACTAATCGATTTTATTCATAGCAGTCTACTTAGGGATTTGATATAACTGCCGGAATTTGAACTTCTGTTTCACTATTTGGCGCAAGTACAAGTCTTTTAATATTTGAAGAGGAAAACCCTATCTCTCTTATCCGTATTAAAAGATAACTAAGCAAAATTACTTGTTCGTTAAACCTATAATATCTGCCAATGATTTATTAAGTTTACACAGTTATTCTGCAGTGTCACATGCCCACTACTAATTATTCCGGATTTCCAAGTCAACATTTAATCCTTAATATCGAGTATATTAATTAAAATTTAATAATACCTCCAAGATTAAACTAAAAAGGTTAACCGCTTATAATTTTTAATATTTTTTTTTATTTTACTTTATAATTAAAGACAGATTGTTTAAGATAAAAAAATAATTAAACGAGAATTTTAACTAAAGGCTTTCTCGAGTATAACATGCCGCCTCACATTTCCAAAATAAATTTATTAAGTAATGTGGATCTTCTTTCTATCTTTAAATATAAAAATATATTTTTATTTTTATTAATTTTATAAAAGAAGAGTTATTAATTATTATTTTAATTAATAAAATTAAAAAAAATTATAAAAAAAATTAAACAAAATAAATTAAAAAAAAATTATTATTTAAAAATTTTATTAAAAAAAAATTAAAAAAATCTTAAAAAAATTAAACAAAATTTAAATTAAAAAAAATAATATTAAAAATAAATTGAAAAAAAAAAAAATCATAAATATATAAATTCTTTGATATATTTATTTATTTTTTAATTTATATTTATTAAATATAAAAAGAATATCTGGGAGAGTGTAAAAGTTTTCTTTTAAGTATACAATAACTAATAAAAAGTTTTAATTTTAAATTAAACGATGAATTTAGGAGATTTAGGAGAATATATAAAATTTATTTAAAAAAATTAATAATAAAATTAAAATTTACACTATTTTTATAATTTAAATTATTTAAAAATATAAAAAATATATAACTTTATAGAGATAAAAATTTATAAAATAAATGTCAACAATTTAATTATATCTTATATTCTTTAATATATAATTATTATACCTATTATTGGGTTAGTGTTTATTCTTTTTATATAAATATAATAATAAAGGATAATTATACTATTTATAAATAGTGTTAAACCTAAATAAAAAGGCGAAGCATAATATAAATTAAAATTTAAAAAATAAAAATAAAAATAAAAATAATAATAAATTTAATACCAAGTATTAATTAGGTTGTAGTATAAAAAAAAGAAATATTACATTAAATATTGGGGTAGTGTCTATTATTTAATAATAAAATAAAAGAAGAAAAAATAAAAAATAAAGGTATTTATAGATTTATTGGTATTAATTAAATTGCATATATAAGAATTATAAATTTATCACTTTACATAGAGATAATAAATTGAATTTATAATTTCATAATAAAATAGGTACGATTTTTAAATATTCTATAAGATTTAATAGTGCTTTAATTTTTATATTTATTATTTTAAAAAAGGTTTTACTTTATTTTAGGAATTCTTTAGTTTTCCCTTTTTTAATAAAATATAATATATTATTATTTATATTATACTTATTATTAAGATAAAATTAATTTCTTAAAAAAATATTAATTAATTTAAAAAAATAAATATATACTATTTTACTGGTTTTAAAAATTTAAATAATTTATATTATAAATAATTATTAAAGGTTAAGAATGAGTTGTATAGTTGCATACAGAAAAGATCTTTTATCTTTCCTATAATTAAGACAAAGTGAGTTAAATTTTATTTATTAAACAAAAATTTAAAATTTAAAACTTAAAATTTAAAAATTAAAAAATATGTTTATGCTTTCTTTTAGGAGAATTTTTATAACAAAAGTAAAATTGGTGATTTATTAATAGTAAAAGATATATTAATATTTAAAGGAACAGTGGAGGAGTTTAAATATTTAAACAAAATAAAAATAAAATTAAAAATAAAAATAAATTTAAAATAAATAAATACATAAAAATTAAGGTAAAGATAAGGAGATATATTGAATTTAATAATAAAAAATTAAAAATAAAAAATAAAAAATAATAAATAAAAATATTACTGTCTGCCTTTGCTATAGTCTATAGTACTATAGACAGAAAAAGAAAAGAATAAATTTTACGTTTCGGTAAAAGAAATATAAATATAAATATAAAAAAAATAAAATTATATTATAATTTAAAACTCTAAAGAAAAAATTAACATTATAAAAAATTATTTTTTTTTAAGAAATAAAATTAAAATTTTAAAACATCCAATATTACATAATAAAAGAATAATTTTTGTAGTTAGAATTAGAAAAAAGAAAACCTTCTTAAAATTTAAATTATTTAAATAAATAATAGTAAGTAAAATCCAAATTTTTTTAATAATAATTTTAATAATATAAATTTAACTAAAAAATAAAACAGAATATAAAAAAAATATATAAAATTTTATTTAATCTAAAATTTTTATTTTTTAGATTTATTTTTATTGTATTAAAGTTAAAAAATAAAGGGCTGTTGCCTGAATGGTAATGGGGGTTATCTGTAAAATAATTGATCATATTGATCAGGAGAGGTTCGATTCCTTTACAGCTCATAATAACAAATTTTATTGTTATTGTTATAATTATTATAATTGTTATAATTGTTATAATTGTTATAATTGTTATAATTGTTATAATACAAACGTTTATTTAACAAAATAATAAAAAAGTAATTAATAATTAAAATAATAAGAAAATAAAGCATACCAGTATTTAAATTTAAATATATATTAATTTATTATTATTTTCTTTAAGTAAGAAGAAATATTTTTGGGGATCTAAGTATGTTAGGTATGATAGGGGCTAACCAGGTAATTAATTATTATTTATTATTATTATTAAATATAATAAAAATCTAACAGAAAGTGAAAATTCTTGTAATAAAATTTAATAATAAAAAAAAAACACACAAATCTTAAAATAAGAAAAATAAAATTTATTGGATTTTCATCCCTTTCGTTATGCATCTTTGTCTTTTTTTTAATTAATTAATAGGAAATGGTAATAGGACAGGCCATAATAACTTCAAGCCCACTTAATTTTAATTTATTTTATTTTAAAAGGATAGAAGAGGAATAAAAGAGGGCACAAAATGAATCTTTTGTTTTCTTTTTAAATTTCCATTCATTTTCAATAATTCTTATAGTTCTCATAATTATTTAATTCATAGAAAACTAAAAAACTAGAAAACTAGAAAACTAGAAAAATAGAAAATAAAAAGAGGACGTGTGGTAGAGTTGGTTTAATACGATCGTCTTGAAAACGATTACTTAATAAGTCGTGAGTTCGAATCTCACTATGTCCGGATTATATAATAATTTAATTTAAATGTAAAAAAAAAAATAGTATTTAAATATAAATAAAATATAAAATTTTAATTTATTTGCAATTTAAATAAAAATAAAACAAAAGCACATCATCAATCTAATTCAATTAATTAAAGTAGCCTTAGACAAATAATTAATATTAAATTTATAAATAAAACTTTTTGATTCGCTAATGTCAAATTATTATTTCATAATATAAAAATATTTTGCTTTGGTAGGAGAAATATATTTCATCCTAAAAAAAATAAAGCATATAAACATATTTTGCATTTATTAAAGTATATAAACATATCTTGCATTTAAATTTTAACTAAAGCTCATGATTTAAGGGTAGAATAATTTCTTGATAAGGAATCTGTAGAAGTTCGAATCTTCTTGAGCTTATATATTACAATAATAAACATTTAAATTTAAAATTAAGGTTTATCTCTATAAGTTATACTAAATACTTATAATCCTAAATAAATGTGACATTTATAAGTAACTGTGTAATTTTTTGGAATTCTTTTTTAATTTATATTATTATTTTTATTTATTTTTATTTCTTTAAAAAATTTAACTGTTAATTTTAACTTTTGTTTAAGGTGGTCGGGCGGATATGGATACGGTTCGGTTATGCTTAACCACCCACCATAATCGTAATCTCCATAACCGTAATCACCGTTAACCACCGTAACCATACAAAATGCTTGCTTCTCTTAATAGTTATTCAAAAAAAAAATTCTAGTATTTTAAATTTAAGAAACCAAAAAGCCATAGAAAACACTTTTATTATTAAATTTAAAAAGAAAATTTTTATGTTTTGGTCTGGTGATTATAACATAAAAAAATCCGGATACCACCACTAACGTTATAGTACAAATTAATATACGCAAACATATTATTATAAAAACTTAACAATAAAATTTATTTTCAATCTAAATTTAAATTAAAAATTTTAATTTTCTTCTGGTTATGGTTAACCACCGCCCTCTTTCTTTATTATAAAAAAGGACAAGGACAATAATAATTTATTTTATAGACAAATTTAATCTCCAATCCTCATTTTTAATTTCAGTATTGAAAATTTAAAAAATATATAAATATTTTTAGATTTTATTGAAATAATAGAGGGTTTACTCTTAATATTTAAAGAATAAAAAATGCGGTTATGGTGATTAAGGTTAACCGCACAACCACCCGTAAAAAAAGAAAATTTTAAATAAAGTTAAGGTGGTTCGGGTGGTTAACCATAACCGTTATGGTGATTACACTTATGGAGCTTAACCGAAGCGCCGCCACAACCACCAACCCTAACCGTAAAAAAAATATACTTTTTAATTAAAATTTAAGGTTGCGGTTAACCACCGCAAATATATTAATTAATATATTTTAAATTTATTGCGTTATGTATTAAATTTTATTAAAAAAAAGAGCTAATAGGTTTAATATAACCTAAATTTGTAAAAACTTTTTTATAAGCTATGCCTCAACTTCTTCCTTATTACTTTTTAAATCAATTATCATTTTCTATTTTCGTTTTAATTGTTTTAATTTTTATTTTCTCTAAATTTATTTTACCTTTATTTACTTTTCAACAAGTTGTACGGATGTATATAATTAAATTAAGTAAAATATCTTAATTTATATCCACTTTGCTTTTGCTTTATTTTAAATTTAATTTAAATTTAACTTAAATAAAAGTTAATCATAACTTTATTTTTAATTTAATATTGATTTAAATCATTTATTCTAAATTAAAAATAAAAATACACTACGCAAATAATTGTTACCAAGTATATTTTTCTTGTTTTATATTTTTAATTAGTTTAAATTATTTTTTTATTAGTTTAAATTATTTTGTGTTTGGTCAACCACCAATGGCCATAGGCCTTGTCTGCCTTTTATTCCCGTCTTTTTTTGTGTCTTTTCTTTGTATCTTTCTTTGTTTGAATAGTTGACTACACACACAAAGACAACAAAGAAAAAGAAGAAAGACACAAAAGACAGGCCAGAGAGTAAGAAAGGAAAGATAAACACAAATAAATAATAAATTTTATAAAGTATAAGTATACTTATTCTAACTTATTCAATATTAAATAATTTAAGTCATAAAATATAAAAAAAAACGAAATAATTTTTTTGGGTTTTAAATAGGACTAAAACTTTTATCTTTTATTAAAATAATAAAGTTTTATATACTATTTTTTCTTTCCTGTCTTTGTATACACAGAAAGGCAGACAAATTTAATTACTATATTTATTTTATAATATAAATTTAATTGGCCTTTAAGGTATTATAAATAAAAAGTTATATCTTTATTAATATTATTATGTTCATTAATTCTCCTTTAGATCAATTTGAAGTTGTAAGTCTTTTAGGATTTTCTTCAGCTTTAATTGGAAATTTTCATATTTCATTAACTAATTTTGGTTTATATTCTTTAATAATTTTATTTATTGTTATAGGTTTACATATTTTAAGTAATAATGAAAATTCGCTTATACCTTCGAAATGATCTATTTTTTTTGAAAGTATATATGTTACTGTTTTATCAATGGTAAAGAGCCAAATAGGATCTAACCATGAAATATATTTACCTTTAATATATTCATTATTCTTTTTTATTTTAATTTCTAATTTAGTAGGAAATATTACTTATTCGTTTACAATTACTACTTCAGTTATATTAACTTTAGGTTTAAGTGTAATTATTTTTTTAGGATTTACAATTTTATCTATTTCAATACATAAATTCAACTTTTTAAGTACATTTATTCCTGAAGGATGTCCATTGCCTTTAGTTCCACTTTTAGTTTTAATAGAACTAGCTTCTTATTGTTCTAGAGCAATTTCTTTAGGAGTAAGACTTTTCAGTAATATGACTGCAGGACACGTTCTTTTAGCTATTTTATCTAACTTCTTTTTTAAAGCTTTTAGTAGTGGTTTAGTATTTTTCATTATAACATTAGTTCCATTTTTATTATTCTTAGCAATAATAATGTTAGAAGTTTCAGTTTCAGTAATTCAAGCCTATGTTTTTATACTTTTAACATGTTCTTATATCAAAGGTGCTATCTACTTACATTAAGTTCTTTATTAAAATCTAACTTACGGTGGTTTGGGTGGTTAACCATAACCGTTATGGTTAACCACCACCGTAACCGCAAAGACTAACATATTTCAAGTAATTTAATAAAGTACACAATACTAGACCAATAAAAGAAGTTAGGTTAACTTTGAAATTTTGTATTTGTATGCAGAAAACCCTAATTTAGTTATTTATATATTCTTATTTGTTATTTAGAATTTAGAAATTAAAAAAAAAAATTAATTTAATTTACGGTGGTCTGGTTGTGCTTAAACACCCACCTTAACCGTAAATTTATAAATCTAACTTACTTTAATTTTATTCTTAAACCTGATTTGCCACTTACTTTAATCTAATCCCCTTTTTTTTATGGAGTTTTAATAATAATTAGCATAAAAACTTTTCTTTCTTTCCTTTCCATCTTGACTGGCTTATAAAAGATTAAAAAAAAATGGAAGACATAGGGCCCAATGGCCAAAGGTGGTTGACTGGTTGACTGGTTGACTGGTTGACTGGTTGACTGGTTGACTGGTTGACTGGTTGACTGGTTGACTGGTTGACTGGTTGACTGGTTGACTGGTTGACTGGTTGACTGGTTG
>Ga0209131_1000059_pt1 | contig 92264 bp, 83 predicted proteins | sample GraSoi_2013_40cm_FD_185826 | JGI IMG/M metagenome (GOLD analysis project Ga0209131, IMG submission 185826) | Grasslands soil microbial communities from the Angelo Coastal Reserve, California, USA - Sample 9_17_2013_40cm (SPAdes) (version 2) | ecosystem: Environmental > Terrestrial > Soil >... | reverse complement strand
CCCGAGCCTTCGCGCACCGCCACGGTGGCCCGCTCCAGGGCCTCGCGCATCGGCAAATTGCCGACCACGCCGGCGCCGGCCTGCAAGGCGGTGAGTACCGGCACGCCGCTGCCGACCAGGATCGACAGCGTGGCCGCCAGTTGCGCGGATTCTTTCGAGCGGATCATGCGGCCGAGCAAGGGCACGCGCAGCAGGAAGGTATGCCAGCGGCGCCGCACCGTATCGCGCTTCAAGGCGGCGCGCGCGGCGAAGAAAGCGATCACGCCGGCAATGGCCCAGAACACGCCGGTGTATTCGATGAATTTCGACAGGGCCATCAGGGCGCGGGTCATGAATGGCAGGGTCTGCTTGGTGGCCGAAAATACACCGATGATCTGCGGTACCACATAGACCATCAGGCCGGTCACCACCAGAATGCATACCGTCATGACGATGGCCGGGTAAATCATCGCCACGATCAGTTTCTGGCGGATGGCCTGCTGGTCCTCGACATAATCGGCGAGCCGCAGCAGCACATCCGGCAATTTGCCCGAGGTCTCGCCGGCGGTGACGAGGGTGCGGAACAGATCGTTGAAGGTATCGGGGTAGCTGGCGAGCGCCTCCCCCAGCGATTTGCCCTCAAGCACGGCGCCGCGGATGCCGGCCAGCAACTGGCGCTCGGACTCGGATTCGGCCTGCTCGATGATGGCGTTGAAAGTCTGCTCGATCGTCAACCCCGCGCCGAGCAGGGTGGCGAGCTGGCGGGTGATGCGCGCCAGATCGGCGGTGGAGAGTCTTGCGCGACGCCTGCGCAGCCCGCCGGCATCGCGATCGTTGGCCGCCTCGATTTGGGTGACATCGAGCGGGAACAAGCCTTTCTCGCGCAACTGCGCACGCGCCAGGCGCGGGCTGTCGGATTCCAGCACGCCGCGCTGTTCGCGGCCGTCGAGATCGTAGGCGGTGTAGCGGAAGCCGGGCATGGGCTAATTCAATCTGAATCGGATAAAAGTGGCTTGTTGGGTGGACGCATCGGTGAAGTACGGGATGGGTAGCCCGGATGAAGCGCAGCGTAATCCGGAATTCCGCACGCCGACCAACTATCCTCGCTATCCTCGATTTCGCTGCGCTTCATCGCGGCTACGTCGAATGCGAATGGCGGCAGGGACCGTTGTTGCATGAAGGTCAAACATTCGCGCATCAATCCCGCGTTACACGCAACACTTCTTCCATCGCGGTGATGCCCTCGGCCACCAGGCGCAAGCCGTCTTCGCGCAGCGGCGTCATCCCGCCGCGCAGCGCCGCCGCGGCAATCTCGTTTTCAGAGACGCCGTCGTGGATCAGCTTGCGCAGGCTTTCATCGACCGTCAGCAATTCATAAATGCCGGTGCGGCCGCGATAGCCGGTGACGCTCGGCGCAATGCCTTCGACCGGTTCGAACACATGTTCGAGTTTGCGAATGGCCGGGTTGAGCGCGGTGGCGAGAATTTCGCGCTCGGCTTCGGTGGGCGCACGTTCCCGCTTGGCATCGGGCGCCAGCTTGCGCACCAGGCGCTGTGCCAGCACGCCCGACAGGGTCGACGCCAGCAAGTACGGCTCGATGCCCATATCGACCAGACGCGTCACCGCGCCGGCCGCCGAGTTGGTGTGCAGGGTGGCCAGCACCAGATGGCCGGTGAGCGAGGCTTGCACCGCGATCTGCGCGGTTTCCAGATCGCGGATTTCGCCGATCATGATCACATCCGGGTCCTGGCGCAGGATCGCGCGCAGCGCGCGTGCGAAGGTCATTTCGATCTTGTGATTGACCTGGGTCTGGCCGACGCCGTCGAGGTCGTACTCGATCGGGTCTTCCACCGTCATCATGTTGCGGGTGTGCGCATCGAGGCGCGACAGGGCCGCGTACAGGGTGGTGGTCTTGCCCGAACCGGTCGGACCGGTGACGAGGATGATGCCGTGCGGCTGCTGGATCAGATGATCGAGACGCTTGAGCGTATTGGCCGGCATGCCGAGACCGTCGAGCGACAGGCGTCCGGCCTGCTTGTCGAGCAGGCGCATCACCACGCGTTCGCCATGGCCGGTGGGCAGGGTCGAGACGCGCACATCGACCGGGCGGCCGGCGATGCGCAGCATGATGCGGCCGTCCTGCGGCAGGCGTTTTTCGGCGATATCGAGTTCGGCCATCACCTTGACGCGCGACACCATCGCCGCGTGCAGGGAGCGGCGCGGTTCGACTACGTCGCGCAAGGCGCCGTCGACGCGGAAGCGCACCAGGGAGCGGCGCTCGAAGATTTCCAGATGGATATCGGATGCGTTCTCGCGCACCGCCTGCGTCAGCAGGGCATTGATCAGCTTGATGATCGGCGCATCGTTCTCGGTTTCGAGCAGGTCGGTGATATCGGGCAGCGATTCCGTCAGCAAGGCCAGATCGGAGGCGTTCTCGATATTGCTGGCGATGTCCTCGACGAATTCATCGCTGCTGCCGCTGAAGGTGTCGTTCATATAGGCGCGCGACAGCCGCGCCTTGAATTCGGTGTCGGACAGCAGCACCGGGCGCAGGGCCTTGCCGATCATGCGGCGCACTTCGGCGAGTGTGGCCGATTCCGGATTGGGCGCCAGCCAGACTTCGACTTCATTGTCGACCACGCGCGCGGCGATCACGCCCTTGGCCTTGGCGAAATGGTAGGGCAACAGGCGCACTGTGGCGTGGTCGGCGGTTTCCACTGCGCTGCGCTGTTTGGCGTCGTTGGAGCCCATGGTCACTTGGCCGCTTCGTCGGCCGCGTTGTCGGCCTTTGGATCGGCCTTTATATCGGTCGTCGCAGCCGGCGCGGGAGTCACTTGGGAAGGGGTGACTGGTGAGTTCGCCGGCGCTGCGGGCGCTGTCGATTTGGCGCCGCCGGGCGCGGGCGGAAGCAGCGGCCCACCGCGCGGCGGGATCCAGGAGTCATTGTCGTTAAGGAAAATGCCCTGCTGGTTGCGGATGTATTCGTAACGCTCGCCGGTCAGGCTGTCGACCGATTTGCCGTCGCGCAACACATAGGGGCGCAGGAACACCATCAAATTGGTCTTGTCGCGGTTCTTGGTCGTGTATTTGAACAGATTGCCGATCAGCGGGATATCGCCAAGCAGGGGCACCTTGCTCTCGCTGTTCTTGGTATCGTCCTGGATGAGGCCGCCGATGACCACGATTTGGCCGTCATCGACCAGTACCGTGTTTTCGATCGAGCGTTTGTTGGTGATCAGGTCGGCGGATTTGATGGCGCTGGTGGTCTGCACCACGCTCGATACTTCCTGGTAAACCTTGAGCTTGACCGAGCCGCCCTCGGCCACTTGAGGCGTCACCTTGAGGGTCAAGCCGACGTCCTTGCGCTCAATGGTCTGGAAAGGATTGCTGGTGGTGGTCGAGCCGGTGGTGCCGGTCTGCGAATAGCTGCCGGTGATGAAAGGCACGTTCTGGCCGACGACGATTTTCGCTTCCTCATTGTCCAGGGTGAGGATATTGGGCGTCGACAGGATATTGGATCTCTGGTCGGCCTCGAGTGCCCGCGCCAGTGCGGCCAGGTTCAGCACCGTGCCGCCGCCAGGCAGGGTGATGGTGCCGCGCACCACGCCGATGTTGAGACCGGCGCCGACCGAGGTCACATCGCTCGCGGCGCCGATGATATTGGTGCCGGTACTGCCGAAGTTGGTGCCGCCGATGACATTGGTGCCGGTCTTGTTGATGCCCGACAGATCCTGCCACTGGATGCCCCATTCGGAGGCCACCGAGGTGCTGACCTCGACGATCAGGGCCTCGACGAATACCTGGGCACGACGTGTATCGAGCTTGTCGATTACCGAGCGCAGGGAGTTGTAGACATGGTCGGGCGCGGTGATGACCAGGGAGTTGGTGGGGGCATAGGCCTGGATGGTGCTGCTCACCGCGGTGGAAGCCGAGGAGGACGCCGTCAGGGCGGCCGACGCACTGCTCGCCGGTGTGGATGGCGCGCTGGATGCCGACGCGCTCGCGCCGCTCAGCAGTCCGCGCAGCGTTTCCGCCAGCTTGGTGGCCTCGGCGTTGCGTAGATACACCACATGGATATTGCCGTTGGCGGCAGTGGGGATATCGATGCTGGCAATCAGCGCCTTGATGCGCGTAACGAGGGCCGGGGTATCGGCGCGCACCAGCAGGCTGTTGGTGCGCGGTTCGACGCCGATCGCCAGTTTGGCGAGACTGCCGGGATTGGCCGGGTTCGGGTTGACTTCCGGCATCAGCCGCGCCAGCAGGGCGGCGACATCGACGGCGCTGGCGTATTGCAGCTTGATCACCTGCACATCGGTGCTGGCCGGTACGTCGATGGAGGCGATGATGCGGGCGATGCGTTTGACGTTTTCGGCGTAATCGGTGATCACCAGGGTGTTGTTGCCCGGATAGGCGCCGATGAAATTGTTGGGCGCGATCAGCGGCCGCAGCACGGTGGCCAGTTGCGCGGCGGATTCATTCTGCAGGGTGAACACCTGGGTGACGATGCGGTCGCCGGACAGTTGCGTGCCGCGGTCGATGACCGTGCCCGAGGTCTTGCCGTCGGCCTCGGGAATGATTTTCACCACGCCGCGTTCTTCGACGGCGACATAGCCGTGCACGCGCAAGGCCGAGAGCAGGATCTGGTAGGCCAGCTCCTTGGACACCGGCGCCTGCGAGACGATATTCATATTGCCGTTGACGCGCGGATCGATGATGAAGTTCTTGCCCAGCGGCCCGCCGATGGCCTTGACCACCGAGGGAATGTCGGCATTGACGAAATTCAGGGTGACCGCATCGCTGCGCCGTTCCGCTGCCGGGTCCTGCGCATGGACGATGGCAGGCAAGGCCGGCAACAAACTGGCCAGGCAGGCGGCGAACCAAGATAAGGCGCAGGCGGCAAGGCGAGTTTGAATCATGGATTTTCGATGCATAGTGGGCCACTAGTGGGTTTTGGCGATTGTACGTCATGGTGTATGACACTGTGTAACGCCAACGTAATGCAAAGGAAACAGGTTGGCGACGTAACGCTGTCAATCATGCCGCGGTATGCAAAAGGAAGCCATAAATGAGGGGCATGGTAGGATTTTTATCTTTCCCGCGACATTTCATCGGTACGTTACCGCACAAATGAACCTCAGCGCCTATCTGATCCACCCCAGCTTTCGCCAGCACGAGATGGGCCATGATCACCCCGAGTGCCCGGCCCGGCTGGATGCGATTCACGATCGGCTGCTGGCCGCGGGTCTGCTCGATATGTTGCTGCCGTACGAGGCGCCGGCCGCCACCCATGAACAGTTGCTGCGTGCGCACACTGCCTATCACATCGCGGAAATCGAAGCGGCGGCGCCGCAGACGGGCTATCGGCAGATCGACCCGGATACCTGCATGAACGCGCACACTCTGACCGCCGCGCGCCATGCGGCCGGGGCGGCGGTGCTGGCCACCGACCTGGTGATCGCGGGCACTGTGCAATCGGCATTCTGCGCGGTGCGCCCGCCGGGTCACCACGCCACCCGCGATGCGGCCATGGGCTTTTGTTTTTTCAACAATGTCGCGGTCGGCATCCGCCATGCGCAGCGCGCGCATGGCCTGGAACGCATTGCCCTGATCGATTTCGATGTGCATCACGGCAACGGCAGCGAAGACATCTTCGCGGGCGACCCCGAGGTGCTGATGTGCTCCACCTTCCAGCAGGGACTTTATCCCTTTCAGGGCGACGACCCGCTCGGGCCGAATATGTGCAATGTGCCCCTGCCCGCCTATTCGCGCGGCGAGGCGCTGCGTGCGGCAGTGACGGCGCGCTGGCTGCCGGCGCTGGAAAAATTTCGCCCGCAGATGATTTTCATCTCGGCGGGATTCGACGCGCATCGCGAGGACGAGTTGGCCAATCTGGGCTGGACCGAGGCGGATTACGCTTGGGTCACCGCGCGCGTCGTCGAGGCTGCGGCGCAGCATGCCGGCGGCCGCATCGTGTCGATGCTCGAAGGCGGCTACGCGCTCGATGCCCTGGGACGCAGCGTGGCGGCGCATGTCGCGGTGCTGATCGGCGCGCGCGACGCCTGAGTCCGGACCAGAGAACAGGGACCGGAAGCGAGCCGATGGAATACCACTACCTGCGGCCGCTGTTCGATCCGGCGGTGATCCATGTCTATGCGGCCGACGACGGCTCAAGCTATGCGGCGGCGCTCGACACGGCGTTGGGCGAAGGCGCATTTGCCGGCCGGCTGGCGCATTGGCGGCTGACGGCGCGCGGCAGCTTTCCAGGCAGCGCCCGGCGATGCGGTCAGGGGTTCCATCGGGGTTCCCGATCTGGCCCTGGTCGCCCTGGCCGGCGAGGCGCCATCATGACCCTGGAGCATGCGGCGCAGCAAAGCGCGCGCGAGCTGTAATTTTCGCAGCGCATTGCCCATGGGCGGGAGATTGTCAGCGCGCAGCCACCGGGCGAATTGGATATGAAACTCCAGCATTGGCGCGGCTTACAAGACATTTTTGCCTGGGAAGCCGCACCAAATGGCGTTCTACGATAAATTTCGGTGCCGCTAGTGCTAGTTCTGGATGGCGTATGTCAGCATCATCGGCGTGCCGCCGCGCCTCACCTCCACGCGCACTTGCGAGAGCGTGCCGAACTGCGAATAAAGCCGCGCCAGATCGCCGGGCGACGCAACCGGCTGGCCATTGATGCTGCTGATCACATCGCCGGCCTGCAGCCCGAGCTTGCTCGACAGGGTGTTAGGCGGCGCCTCGTCGACGCGCACGCCGCCGCCAGGGGCTACGCCGATGCGGCCGAGAAACTCCATTTGCCGCGGGTCCTGCAATACATTGTTGAGTTCCTGGCGCGACAGGCTGTAGCTGTTTTGTGCGGGCGAGAAAACATTGAGGCGGAAGCCGCTGCCGGCCGCTGCGCCGCCGCGCGCGGTGGCAACGCCAATCGGCGCCTTGCTGCCGCTGCCGGCCGCGCTGCGATAGCTGTCCAGGTCGACGCGTTCATTGATGCCGTTGCGGCTGACCACAATATAGTCGGGATGCACTTCGACCAGCTTCGCGCCATTGGGCAGGTCCTGGTTCAGTTTGACGGCCTGGTCCTTGCCGCCGAGATTGACCACGGCCGCGGACAAGGTCCTGCCGTCGACCGCGAACACGCCCTTGAGGTGGATATCGCTGGGCGCCGCGCTGACCGTTGCCAGCGGGCTGCTGCCGTCGCCGCCGAACAGTCGTCTCGCCAGGGCAATGTCGACGGCGGGAGCGCCGCTGTTCGCGGCGGTGATGTGGCCGGCAGGCGACAGGAAATGCCAAGTCCACCAGGCCAATTGCAGGCCGATGGCGACCACTAGCATGAAAGCCATGCCGTTGGCGATGAATCGTTGCTGACGCGCGTTCACTTTCATTTGGGTAATTTGCTCAAATCCACATCGAGATACTTGAAGGGTTCATGCGAGAAAGGGTGTTTCTTGTAACCCAGCACCCAAGGCTGGATCAGGATGGTGCCCTGTTTCAGGGTATTGACCCGCCAAGGATTGTAAACCCAGAGCAGATGCACCATGCGCTGATAGAGCGCGGTGCGCGCGGGCGAGTCCGGCATGATGCGGACTTGTTCGTAAAGCCGGTCGTACTCGGGCAGGGAGAACAAGGTGTAATTGGGGCCGCCGATCGACTTGCTCCAGAACAGCTGCAGATAATTCTCCCCATCGGGGTAATCGGCGATCCAGCCGTAGCTGAACATCTGGATGAGGCCGAGGGCGGCCTGGCGCCGCAGCTCGGGCAGTTTTTCCACCTTGTTGAAACTCATGCGAATGCCGATATTTTCCATGGCGCGTCGCCACAGTTCATTGCGGCTGCGCTCGCGCTGGTCCGGCTGGGTGGCGTGGTCGATTACCAAGGGCGAGCCGTCGGGCATGTCGCGCCAGCCGTCGCCGTCGCGATCGATATAACCGTAGAGATCGAGCAGAGCCTTGGCCTTGGCCGGGTTGTATTCAAGCGTGGGTGTGTGTTCATCGACAAAGCCGGACATGCCCTCGGCGATGGGCGACCAGGCCTTGATCGCCTGATTTTTTTCGATAATGGCGATCTCGTCCCCGACCGGGTAGGCCATCGAGATGGCGCGGCGCAGGGCGATTTTTTCCGGGGTGTAACCGCCGATGGTTTTGTCGTTCATATTGAAGGTGGTGTAGGTCAGCCAGGCGACTTCATCCGGGCGCGTACTCATGCCCGCCCGGGCCAGATTCGGCGCCAGCTTGCCGCCGGGCATGGCCACGTCGATGAAGGGCGTGGGGATCGGGCGTATGTAATCGTGCTCGTTGTTGAGAAAGGCCAGCCAGCGCGGCTGCTCTTCTTCGATGACCGAGATTTCGATGCGGCCGACCAGGGGCAGGCGCTTGCCGCGGAAGTGTTCGATGATGGCCTGGTCGCGCGGGTCGTCGCTGCCGGCGGTTTCAAAATATTCCTCGCGGTAGTCCGGGTTGGCTTCAAACACGATTTTCGAGGAGCGCCGCCAATCCTTCAGGCGATAGGGGCCGGTGCCGACCGGGTGCTCGGCGAATGCGCTGCCGTAATATTCGACGACCTCGCGCGCCACCGCCACGGTGGCCGACATGGCGAGAATATACGAGAGGTTGTAGTCGGGGGCCAGCAGGCGGATCACCAGGGTGTATCGGTCCGGCGCCTCGATGCCGGCGATCGGCCGGTCGTAATCGAAACGGCCGCTGCGCTTGGCCTCCCTGGCCAGAGCATCGCCGCCGACCAGCTTGCCCTCGACCAGGAATTGCCATTTGGAATGCACCGTCGGATCGAGCAGGCGCTTGATGCTGTATACATAATCGGCCGCCACCAGTTCGCGCCGCCTGCCCTTGAACGCAGGGCTGTCGATGAAGTAGATACCGGGCTTTATCTTCAGCGTCCAGGTCTTGCCGTCGGCCGAAATCTCGGGCAAGGCCTGCGCGGTATTCGGCCGCAATTTGATCGGCCGCGCCAGATGGTCGTATTGCAGCGGTGCGTCGAACAGGCTGAGGCACAGCATGCCGGTGACTTCGTTCGATTCCATCTGGCAGTCGAAGCCGCTTTCGCCGGACTGCACCGCAGTGCGGATCACCTTGTTCGGGTCTGCGGCAATTGCCGTGCATGCCCACGCCACGGCCAGCGCCAGCGCAGCGAATGTGCCGAGCCGCATGCGCTGTTTCAGTGGAGGATTCGCGATACGCCCTGCTCTTCGGCGGTGGTGCCGCGCGGCGACAGCGAGGCGTGATGCAGGGTCATGCGCCAGCCATGCGGGGTGAGCAGGTAGATATTGGTCGCCAGCACCGGCGGGATCAGCGGGGCGGTGGCGCCCGGCTTCTCGCGGGGAATGAAGGTTTCGTAGACATTGTGAATCGCCAGCGTCTGTCCCAGCTGCTGGCGCAGTTCGCTGATCTGCAGTTGGGTATTCGGGCCGTGCGAAAAAATGTCGGCGAAGCTGTCGCGAATGGCCGCCATCCCCGCCAGGCGCGGCCCCTGTGGATGAATGCAGACGATGGTGGGCTCGTCCGCCCATACCGCCATCATCAGATTGAGGTCGGCGCGCTCGAAGGCATCGTAAAACGCGGCTTCGCAGTCGGCCGGCGTGGGAAAAAGTTTTCGGGACATGGGCGGATGATACTGGCGAGCCCCGGGCGTGGCAATTTATCTCGCGCCGTGTTTGGCCTGTCGGGCCATCCGCCCGAAGCGGATCATGGTCGAAGTCGGGCGTGCATTCGTGTCGCAAGTGTAAATTGGCGGGGACTGGCGTAAACTTTTCGGCTTGAACGCGGTCTGCAGCAATGGCCCCGTGCGCAGCCCCATGTCGCTGCCTGCGCAACCTCTTCACTCATTTCAATTTTCTCGCGGAGATATCTCATGACCCGTTTTACCGTCAATGGCCAGCAATATGAGGCGAATGCCCCACCGGAAACGCCGCTGCTGTGGTTCCTGCGCGACAATCTACAACTGACCGGCACCAAGTTCGGCTGCGGCATGGCGCTGTGCGGCGCCTGCACCGTCCATATCAACGGCGAGGCGGTGCGCTCCTGCGTGACCCCGGTCTCCACCCTCAACGGCAAGCGCGTGACCACGATCGAGGAAATCGGTAAGACGCCGGTCGGCAAGAAGGTGCAGGCCGCCTGGATCGCCGAGGACGTCGTGCAATGCGGTTACTGCCAGTCCGGGCAGATCATGTCGGCCACGGCCCTGTTGAGCAGCACCAAGGCGCCGACCGATGCGCAAATCGACGCCGCCATGAGCGGCAATATCTGTCGCTGCGGCACCTATAACCGGGTGCGTGCGGCGATCAAGTCGGCCGCCGCGGGCGGGACCGCCAAACCGGCGGCCAAGGCGAAGGCCTGAGGAGATGACCATGAAAAATACCATCAGCAAATCCTCCCGCGCCGTGAGCAGCGCGCGTCGCGACTTTCTCAAGAGCTCGGCGGCCATCGGCGGCGGCCTGGTTATCGGGTTCTATTTGCCGGGCGGAAACAAGATGGCCCAGGCGCAGACGCCGCCCAAGCCGGTGGTGTCGCCCAATGCCTTTTTGCGCATCGGCAGAGACGGCAGCGTGACGGTGCTGGTCAAGCATCTTGAATTCGGCCAGGGCATCATGACCGCGCTGCCGATGCTGGTCGCCGAAGAGCTCGACTGCGACTGGACCAAGGTGCGCGCCGAGCTGGCCCCGGCGGGACCGGCTTATGCCCACACCATGTACGGCATGCAGATGACGGGCGGCTCCAGTTCGGTCATCAATTCTTGGGAACAAATGCGTACCGTCGGCGCCACCGCGCGCGCGATGTTGGTGACGGCGGCGGCCAGTCGCTGGAAAGTGGCGCCCGGCGAGTGCCATGTCGAGAACGGCATGATCACCGGCCCTTCCGGTCAGCGCGTCAGCTTCGGCGATGTCGCCGATGCCGCGGCCAAACTGCTGCCGCCCGACAAGGTCGCGCTCAAGGATGTGGGCGATTTTCGCATCATCGGCAAGCCGACCCGCCGCCTCGATTCCGGCGCCAAGGTCAATGGCAGCGCCATGTTCGGTCTCGATGTCACCGCCAAGCAGGTGCCGAACCTGCATGTGGCCCTGGTCAAGCGTGCGCCGCAATTTGGCGCCAGGGTGAAGAGCTTCAACGCCGACAAGGTTAACGGCATTCCAGGCGTCACCCATGTGGTGGAAATATCGAGCGGCGTGGCGGTGGTGGCGAAATCGTTCTGGGCGGCCAAGACCGGCCGCGATGCCCTGGTGGTGGAGTGGGATCTGGCGCCCGCGTCGAAGGCGTCCACGGTCGAACTGCGCAAAAGCTATCGCGAGCTGGCAAAGACGCCGGGCACCGTGGCGAAAGCCGGCAATGTGGACGCGCTGAAAACGGCCGCCAAAACGGTCAGCGCGGAATTCGAGATGCCTTACCTGGCGCACGCCGCGATGGAGCCGCTCAATTGCACCGTGAAGGTGGATGCGGACCGCTGCGAAATCTGGGCCGGCACGCAGATGCAGACGGTGGACCAGGGTGCCGCGGCCAGAGTGCTGGGCTTCAAGCCGGAGCAGGTGAAGATCAATACCATGATCGCCGGCGGCGGCTTCGGGCGTCGCGCCAACCCGGTATCGGACTATATGGTCGAAGCCGTCGAGGTCGCCATGAAGGCGAAGGTGCCGGTAAAGACCGTCTGGACGCGCGAAGACGATATGCGCGGTGGCTACTATCGGCCGATGTATGTGCATCGCATCAATGCCGGCCTCGACAGCGCCGGCAAAATCACCGCCTGGGACCACACCCTGGTCGGGCAGTCGATACTGACCGGTACGCCGTTCGAGTCTTTCTTGGTCAAGGACGGCATCGATGCCACCAGTGTCGAAGGCGTCAGCGATACGCCGTATGAACTCCCGGGCATGCAGGTCAGCCTGCATTCGCCCAAACCCGGCGTGCCGGTGCTGTGGTGGCGCTCGGTGGGGCATACCCATACGGCGTTTGCCATGGAATCGATGATGGACGATCTGGCCAAGGCAGCCGGGCAGGACCCGGTCGAATTCCGGCGTGCCTATCTGGCCAAGCAGCCGCGAGTGTTGAAGGTGCTGAATACGGCCGCCGAAAAAGCGGGCTGGGGCAGCCCGCTGCCCAAGGGCCGGGCGCGCGGCATCGCGGTGCATGAAAGCTTCGGCAGCGTGGTCGCGCATGTGGCCGAGGTTTCCATCGATCAGGGTCAGATCAAGGTGCATCGCGTGGTGTCGGCGATCGACTGCGGCCTTGCCGTCAACCCGCTGACCATCGCCGCACAGGTCGAAGGGGCGGCCGCCTATGGGCTCAGTGCGGCGCTGTACGGCCAGGTGACGTTGAAGGACGGGGTGGTGGAGCAGTCCAATTTCCACGACTACCCGGTGCTGCGCCTGAACGAGATGCCGAAGTGCGAAGTGCATATTGTCGAGACCGGCGCCAAATCGCCGACCGGGGTGGGCGAACCGGGCACGCCGCCGATCGCGCCGGCGGTGGCCAATGCGGTCTTCGCCCTGACCGGCAAGCGTTTGCGCACCCTGCCGTTCAACGCGGAAGAGCTGAAAACGGCATAAATCATGCTGCGACCACGATTGGGGAGCAGACTTGCTCCCCAATATTTTTCGACGATGTGTAGAACTGCCGAATGAAACGCGTGCATAAAATTCTGGCCTCGCTGCTGGCACTCGGAATCGCCGCGGGCTGCGCCTATGTGGATACCAGGCAGGGCGAGTGGATCTTCCGTCCGGTGCAGGGACAATGGTCGGGCTATCGGAACCAGGCGGCACATTTCGAGGAACATTGGATTCCGGTCGGCACCGAGGGCGAAAAATTGCATGCCTGGTATTCGCCGGCGGCAGATCCCGATACGCCGGCCCTGCTTTACCTGCACGGCGCGCGCTGGAACCTGAGCGGCAGCGTGACGCGCATTCCGCGCTGGAATCGCATGGGATTCTCGGTGCTGGCCATCGATTACCGCGGCTTCGGGGAGTCGTCGGCGCATTCGCCCACCGAGCAATCGGCCAATGAGGATGCCGAGGCCGCCTGGGCGTATTTGCAGAAGCTGGCGCCGGCGCGCAAGCACTTCATCTTCGGCCATTCGCTGGGCGGCGCCATGGCCGCGCAGCTGGCCGTGCGGCATCCGGAGGCGAGCGGGCTGATCCTCGAGGCGACCTTTACCAATATTCCCGAACTGATCAAGGAATACCCGCTGGGCTTCCTGCCCGTGGGCATGCTGGTGCGGCAGCGCTTCGACAACCTCGAATGCATCCCGGCGGTGAAAATTCCGGTGCTGTTTGCGCATGGCACCAATGACAGCACAGTGCCGTTTAAAATGAGCGAGCGCCTGTTTGCGGCGGCGACCGCGCCGAAGCGATTTTTCCGCGCCGAAGGCGGCACGCATCACAATCTGAGTGCGAATTATTTTGAGGAATACCGTCGCACGGTCGATGAATTTTTCGGCCTGGCCGTCACGGATAAGGGGAGCAGTCATGCAATCGCTGGATCTTGAGGTTCTCACCCATGCGCGCGAGTGGCTTGCCGACGGCCGGCGCGCCTGGCTGGTAACGGTCACACAGACCTTTGGCGCCAGTCCGCGCCCGCCGGGCTCGCTGATGGCGGTGCGCGACGATGGCATCGTGGTCGGCTCCGTTTCCGGTGGCTGCATTGAAGACGATCTGGTGGCGCGCCGCGAGGCGTTCGCCGGATCGGTGCCCGTACTACAAAGTTATGGCGTCACCGCCGATGAGGCGCGCCGCTTTGGCCTGCCCTGCGGCGGCCAGCTTGAAGTGGTGATCGAAGCCGCGCTGTCGGTCGTCCGGCTGGATGAGTTGTTCGGCAAGATCGCCGCCGGAGAAGTGTTCGCCCGCATTGTCGATCTGGGTTCCGGGCAATGGCGTTATCGACCCGCCGTGCCCACCGATGAAACGCTGCGCAATGACGGGGAATTCATCTGCATTCACGGCCCGCGCTGGCGTCTGCTGATCATCGGCGCCTCCGAGATCGCCCGCTATCTGGCGGAAGTCGCCGCCACGCTCGACTTTCAGGTGTTTGTCTGCGATCCGCGCGAAGAGTACCGCACCGCCTGGCGGGTAGCGGGCGCGACCTTTGTCGACGGCATGCCCGATGATGCCGTCGTCGCTTTCAAGGTCGATGCGCATACCGTCATCGTCACGGTGTCGCACGATCCCAAGCTGGACGATATGGCCCTGCTGGAGGCGCTGAAGACGGATGCGTTCTATGTCGGCGCGGTCGGCTCCAAGCGCACCAGCGACGAGCGCCGCCGGCGCCTGCGCGAATTTGATCTCAGCGCGGCGGACGTGGCAAGGCTGCATGGCCCGGTCGGGTTGTCGATCGGCAGCCGCACGCCCCCGGAAATTGCCATCGCCATCCTCGCCGAACTGGTGGCCGCCAGAAATGGCGTCATGCTGGCGCGCGAAACGGATGGCATCTCCACCCCGGCGTCGGCGGCTTAGCCCGGTGTGTTGACCGGGATTCTGCTGGCGGCCGGCAGCGCGCGGCGCTTCGGTTCGCAAAAATTGCTGGCGCGCTTGCCCGATGGACGCTATGTGGTGGAAGCCAGCGCCGGCAGCCTGTTGGCGGCGGTCGGACGTGTGATCGCGGTCATCGGACGCGACGACCGTCTGCGGCAGGTGCTCGACGATTGCGGTTGCCAGGTGGTGGTCAACGAAACCGCGCCGGAAGGCATGGGTACCAGCATCGCGACCGGTGTGCGCGCCGGCGCGGCCGACAACCCGGCGGGTTGGATCGTGGCGCTGGGCGATATGCCCTATCTGCAGCCGGCCACCATCTGTGCTGTGCGCGACCGGCTGATGGCCGGTGGCGGCATCGTAATTCCCACTCATCTTCAGCAGCGCGGACACCCGGTCGGTTTTGCCCGTGAATACGGCGCGGCGTTGATGAATCTGCGCGGCGACAGCGGCGCGCGCGCGGTGGTCAGTGCAGCGGTTGCCGACAATCCTGCGGTGCTGCAACTGGTGCCGGTAACGGACGCCGGCGCACTGGCCGATATCGATACGCCGGCCGATTTACGCTGAGCAGGGTGCTCAGGATTTCTTGCGGTATTTTTCGCCGGCCTCGATCTTGCTGCCGATGATGTTCTGTTTTGGCGGCAGCGGGCAGGTGGTGAACTCGGAAAATGCACAGGGCGGGTTATAGGCCTTGTTGAAGTCGAGCTTGAAGGTGGTGTTGGGCGCGGGCCGCACATCGACATACAGAAAGCGCGACGGCCGATACGTGGTAATGCCGGCGGTGGCGTCGCGGAACACGAAGAACAGGCCTTCATCTTCGCCGACCACGTCCATCCGGTACGATTTTCCCATGAGTTTGAATTCGACATAGCCCGGGCAGGGCTCGTCGGATACTTCGTCGATGACATTGACGATGGAAATCTTTTTGCCGGGCGGGTAGGGAACGAACTTCGCGTTCACGACAAACCGGGGGTCCGGGTCGTACCAGAGCCGGCCGGCGAAGTTCTTGCGAACCGCCGATTCATTGTCAGCCAGACGCAGCACATAGGTGCCGTCGCGCTCGATGATGTGCATGGAGATGCGGCCCAGCGATACCCAGTCGCGTTTGTCGCCGGCCGGCTGCAGGATGCGCTCGCCGGAGAACGGCTTGCCTTCGCTGCTCATGCTGACCCCGTCGGCCAGCTTGAGGGTGACCTTGCCGGGCTCCACGGTGATGGTGCCCAGACGCCCCGGCCCGGTGCCACGGAGTTCGGCGGGGAAGACGATGTCATTGTCCTTGCCGGTGCCGAAGGCGTTTGCACCGGGCTTCATCACGAAGCGTCCAGCCAGGGTCAGCCAGCCGTTGTCGCGCCGCAGGCTGTTCTCCATTTTGTCGTGCCAGGCTTCAATGTCTGCGATATATTCGAGCGGCACATCGGCTTTCACGGGCGCGGCAGCCTGGCTCGCGAAGGCGACGGCGAAGGTGATGGCACTGAGGGCGAGGGCCAGCCATGCGCGGCAGCGGGGGGCTAAAATCATGTCAACTCCTGGGGCGAATGCAGGGTAAAAATTATGCGCCGATTTCGGCGCCGATGCGGTCCGGACTCAGTTCGTTCATGCATTTGAAATGCCCCAGCGGGCACTCGCGCTGGAAGCAGGGGCTGCACTCCACATTGAGCGAAATCACCTTGGCGCGCGACGACAGCGGCGGCGTGAATGCCGGCGAGCTGGAGCCATACAGGGCGGCCACCGGGACGCCGACGGCGCAGGCGATATGCATCAGACCGGAATCGTTGGTGACGACATATTCGGCAAGGCTCAGCAGGTCGATCGCTTCATCCAATCCGGTTGCGCCGGCGAGATTGGTGCAGATGTTCCCCGCCAGGGTATTGATTTCATCGGCAATGATGCGATCCTTGTTCGAACCGAACAGCCAGATCTGCTTGCCCAGAAGATGGCAACGCCGCGCCAGCTGCGCAAAGTGGCGGGGCGGCCAGCGCTTGGCCGGGCCGTACTCGGCGCCCGGACAGAAGGCGATGACCGGTTTGTCGGTGGTCAGCTTCAGCCGGTCGAGCGTCGCGGCGCGCCGGGCGGCGTCAACCTGCAAATTTGGCGGGGGAAGAGGGCGTTCAAGCACGGTGGCGTCAGGCTGCGCCAGCCAGGCGAAGCGTTCCACCATCAGGGGCAGGGCGCCGGTATCGAGATCACGGCAATCGTCCAGAATCCAGCCGCGCTTTTCGCCGCGAAAGCCGCTGATCAACTCGATCCCGGCAAACCAGGGAATCAGCGCCGACTTGAATGTATTCGGCAATACGAATGCGCGTTGGTAGCCGTTGGCCGCCAGCCGCCTGCCGAGGGCTCGCCGCGCCAGCAGTTTCAGCTCGCCATGCGCGAAGGGATTCTCGATGACGTTGTCGACCTGCGGCATGCGTCGATAGACCGCCATCGCCCATTGCGGGGCCAGCACATCGATTACCGCGTCAGGCATCTGTTCGCGCAGCCGCATCAGCAGCGGCTGGGAAAGGACGGCGTCGCCGACCCAGGAAGGGGCGACGATGAGAATGCGCGTCACGCCCGCTCCCGAGCGGTTGCCGGCCTGTCCGTGGCGACGCGGCGGAACGCGTTCAGTGGACGGCCTTGACCGGACCGTCGAGTTTGTAGACGGTGCCGCAATAAGGGCATTTGGCCTCGCCGGTTTCGCTCAGATTGATGAATACCCGCGGATGGGTGTTCCACAGCTTCATCGACGGCATCGGGCAATGCAGGGGCAGGTCCGCGGCCGTCACGGTGATGTGTTGATACTTGAGTTCGGTGGGTGGGGCAGACTGGCTCATCGTTGGGTCCTCCACGGCTTATTTGACCGGCGTCAGCCAGTGATGGTATTTGGGATTGCGCCCGGCGACGATGTCGAAGAATGCCGACTGCAATTTCTCGGTGACGGGCCCGCGCATGCCGTTGCCGATGACACGGCCATCGAGTTCCCGGATCGGCGTGACTTCGGCGGCAGTGCCGGTGAAGAAGGCTTCGTCGGCAATGTAGACGTCGTCGCGGGTGATTTTGCGCGCTTCCACGGGGATGCCATGATCCGCGCACAGCAGCTGGATCGAACGCCAGGTGATGCCGTCGAGGGCCGAGGTCAGTTCGGGGGTGGCGACTTTGCCGTCGCGTACGATGAACAGATTCTCGCCGGCGCCCTCGGCCACAAAGCCGTCGGTGTCGAGCAGCAGGGCCTCGTCGTAGCCGTGGTCGACGGCTTCGTTGTTGGCGAGAATGGAATTGGCATAGGTCGAGGCCACCTTGGCGCGCGGCATGGTCACGTTGACGTGATGGCGTGCGTACGACGAGGTCTTGACGCGTATGCCCTTCTTCAGTCCGTCTTCGCCCAGATATGCACCCCAGGGCCAGGCGGCGATGGCGATATGCACTTTCGCTCCCCTGGGCGAGACCCCCATTTTTTCGGAGCCGTAGAACGCCAACGGGCGCAGATAACAGCTCTCCAGATTGTTTTCGCGCACCACCTGGCGCTGTGCCGCCATGATGTCCTCCATCGAGAAGGGCATCGCCATCTGGTAGATCTTGGCGGAATTGAACAGGCGGGTGGTATGTTCCTTTAGGCGGAAGATGGCGGTGCCCAGTTCAGTCTTGTAGGCACGCACACCTTCGAACACGGCCAGGCCGTAATGCAGCGAATGGGTGAGCACATGGGTATTGGCATCGCGCCAGGGCACCATTTTGCCGTCGTACCAGATGAGGCCGTCGCGGTCGGACATCGACATATTTCTTCTCCGGGATTCTTTGCGGTAGGGGAAAACCAAGCCCATGATTTTAACGCAAGAAGCCCGTTTCGCCGCCTTTACACGCAGATTGGGCGGCAAATGGCCGGCAAGGAGTCGACAAAGTGATAACGCGCAAATCGGCTTATGTCATAATCAATCGGGCGCCTCTATAGACCATGCGGTGGTGAAACTCCAAATAAGCCCAAAAAATTACGGCGTTAACTCCAACAATATAGCCACGCTACGACTATGACCGGCAAGATCGCTGCCAAGTTATCAGACATCCAGTCTCTGCAGGCAGAGCGGCTCAGCCCTGAAGAAAAGCTTTCGGGCGATATGCTGCTGTTCTCCACCGGGCTGATGATGTTTGCTTCGGTGCTGTGGCTGGCGGTCTATTGGAGTTTCGGTCAGCGCTTCTCGACTCTGATCCCGCTGACCTTCCAGTTCATATCGGTTTGCACCATTGTCTTCTACCTGAAGACCCGCAAGCTGGCGCCGTTCTGCCTGATGCAGCTCTCGCTGTTCCTGTTCACCCCGTTCGTGCTGCAATGGTCGATCGGCAATTTCGTCAACGCCAGCGGGGTCTCGCTGTGGGCGCTGCTGGCACCGGTGGGCGCGATCGTGATCATGGGCACCAAGGAGTCGGTGCCCTGGTTCATCGCCTATATTTTCATGACCGCCATGTCGGGCATGTTTGACTATCAGCTCGGGCTCGATGTAAAACAGCTCGATTCGAAGACGGTGGCGGTTTTCTTCGTGCTGAATTTCGTGTCGATCTCGGCCATGGTGTATGTACTGCTCTGGTATTTCACCCGCGAGAAAACCAAGTTGCGCGAGGCGATCGAGGCGCAGACCCATGCGGTCGAAACCGAAAAAGAATTGTCGGAGCGTCTGCTGCTGAATATCCTGCCGGCGCCGATCGCCGATCGCCTGAAACGCCAGGAAACCAATATCGCCGACGGCCATGCCGATGTGACCGTGATGTTTGCCGACATCGTCGATTTCACCCATATGTCGGAGGAAATGTCGCCGAACGAGACGGTGCACTTGCTGAACGATATATTCTCGGAATTCGACAATCTCGCCGAAAGATACGGCATCGAAAAGATCAAGACGGTGGGTGATGCCTATATGGCCGCCGGCGGCCTGCGCGGTCGCAGCGGCGTAGGCGCGGGCGGCGACACGGGCATCGGCCTGAATTACGTCGATGCGATGGCGGATATCAGCCTGGAGATGCTCGCCTTCGTCTCTCGCTATGTGGCGCCCAATGGGCAGCGGCTGAGCCTGCGCATCGGCCTGGCGACCGGCCCGGTGGTGGCCGGGGTGATCGGACGCCGCAAATTCAGCTACGACCTGTGGGGCGACACCGTCAACGTGGCGAGCCGCATGTGCTCGGAAGCGCACGCCGACCACACCCAGGTGGACGCGGTAACCTATCGGCGCCTGCACAATCGATACGTGTTCGATACCGTGCAGCAGATACACGTGAAGGGCAAAGGGCCGATGCAGGTTTACAATCTGCTGGGCAAGATAGTGCCGGGCGCAGTGACGTAAAAAATGATTTCATTTAACGACGGCAACACGCCGCGCTAGCTGTCTCGCGCGATGAGTCGCGAAGTACCTGCGTTGTCGGCGTAGAGGAGCCTTGCTTGAGTTCGCCCGTATCACCTTCCCCCGCTTCCGATCCGCAGAACGTGCGCTCGGAAGGAAGCCAGCCGCAGAATGCGCGGCTGCCGGGAATTGCCCTCGTGCTGCAGGGTGGCGGTGCGCGCGCCGCCTACCAGGTGGGCGTGCTCAAGGCCCTGTCGGAAATCCTCGGCCACCCTGTTGCCAATCCCTTCCCGATCATTGCCGGCACCTCGGCGGGCGCGATCAATGCAGCGGTGCTGGCGGTGCATGCCGACAACTTCGCCAAGGGCGTCGAGACCCTGGTGAATGTCTGGAGCCGGTTTTCGCCCGACCAGGTGTATCGCACCGATTTCCCAGGGGTGGCGCGCAACAGCGTCAAATGGCTGTCGGCGCTGATATTCGGCGCCATGACCAAGAATCGAAAGATTTCGCTGTTCGACAATTCCCCGCTGTTCACGCTGCTCAAGAACCATGTCGATGTGGAGCGCATCGATCGGCATATCGAGTCGGGCGTGCTGCGCGCCGTATCGGTTACGGCCTCGGGTTATACCTCGGGACAGAACTGCGCGTTTTTCCAGGGCGCGCCCGAACTGAACGGCTGGAAACGCTCGCTGCGCGTCGGCATCCGCGTCAAACAGTTGAGCGTGGAGCACCTCATGGCCTCGGCGGCGATTCCGTTCGCGTTCCCGGCCATCAAGATCAATCGCGAATATTTCGGCGATGGTTCGATCCGGCAAATGGCGCCGGTGAGCCCGGCCCTGCACCTGGGCGCCGAGCGGGTGTTCGTGGTCGGCACCGCCAAGCTGGTCAAGGAGGCGCCGGATCGCACCAGCGGCGACAGCTATCCCTCGCTGGCGCAGATCGCCGGCCACGCCATGTCCAGCATCTTCCTCGATACGCTGGCCGTGGATATCGAACGCCTGCTGCGCATTAACACCACTCTCAAGATGGTCGATGAGGCCAAGATGAAGGCCTCGGGCGGCCAGTTGCATCATGTCGATGTCTGCGTTGCCTGCCCGAACGAGCCGCTGGATGTGCTCGCGCACAAACATGTTCACGACCTGCCCTGGACGATACGCTTCCTGATGCGCTCGATCGGCGCCATGCGCAAGGGCGGCGCCACCCTGGCGAGTTATCTGCTGTTCGACCGTGGCTACTGCGGTGCGCTGATCGACATGGGCTATCGCGACCTGATGGCGCGACGCGACGAGATCGCGGTGTTTTTCGATGCCAATGCCTGCCCGGTTCCTGCGGAGATGCCGATTCCCAATTTCGATCCCGTCAGCACCACACAGTTTGAAGCGGCCAGGCATGCCCGGCAGTGAACCGGGCGTCGGCGAAGACAAGACACAGCGTCCGCGGCCGGCCACCCGCAGCATGTTCCGCCATTTCTCGCCGCTGCAGACGCGCTGGTCGGACAACGACAACTACGGACACATCAACAATGTCGTTTATTACGCCTATTTCGATACGGTCGTGAATGACTATCTGATTTCACGCGGTGCGCTCGATGTCGCCCATGGCGCGGTGATCGGCCTGGTGGTGGAAACCGGTTGTCACTACTTTGCCGCGGCCGCGTTTCCGGAAACGCTGGAAGCCGGCCTGCGCGTCGCGCAGATCGGAAATTCAAGCGTGCGTTACGAGATCGCGATTTTTCGCGGCGCCGACGATGCGGCGATTGCGCAAGGACATTTTGTGCATGTTTATGTCAACCGCCTGACGCGGCGACCGGCGCCGCTGCCCGACAATTTGCGCGCCGCTGCGGCAGCCTTGCAACCTGCTTAAGAACACGTAGAACGCCATTTGGCGCGCCTTTCGGAGAAAAAATTCATCGAACACCGCGCCAATGCTGGGGTTTGCATTTTTTATCCTGGGTCCAGGCCGGCAGGATCAGGCCAGCAATATGCGCGATTTAAAGCGCGCTGCAAGCCACTCGCCGATGCGCTCGACTTCCTCGGCGCAGACCGAGTGCGGCATTGGGTATTCCTGCCAGTCGACTTTGTAGCCATTGGCGGCGAGTGCGTCGCGGGAGCTGCGCGCCAGGGCCAGCGGCACGACCGGGTCCTGCGTGCCATGCACCATCAGGATGGGGATATGGGCATTGGCGATGGTCTTCTCGCGCGCCAGCGAATCGCCAAGCGTGAGATAGGTGGACAGCGCCAAAATGCCCGCCAGCGCATGTTTGTTGCGCAGGCCGGCCTGCAAGGCGACGGCGCCGCCCTGGGAAAATCCGGCGAGGATGATTTTATCGGATGCCACGCCGCGCGCGATTTCGCGCTCGATCAGGGCATCGATAGCGGCCTGCGATTCGCGGATGCCGGCTTCGTCGGGCCTGCGCTCCAGTTCATCCATGGCAATGTCGTACCAGCCCGGCATGGCGTGGCCGCCATTGATGGTGATCGGGCGCGTCGGCGCCTGCGGGAAAATGAAGCGCAATGGCAAATCGTCGGCCAGGCCCAGTTCCCTGACGATGGGCACGAAGTCCCAGCAATCCGCGCCCAGGCCATGCATCCAGATCACGCTGCCTTTGGGGTCGATGCCGGTGGTGAGTTCAATATGCGGAATGATCGCGGTCATTTTTAGTCTCAGGTTCGGGCAGGACGAATGGCGGACTTGGGGCGGAAGGCCTTGATCACGTCGTCATTGGTTTCAAGATAGGGCCCGCCGATCAGGTCGATGCAATAGGGCACGGCGGCGAAGATGCCGACCTCGACCGATTTACCATTGGCATCCTTGAGGCCTTCAAGCGTTTCCTTGATCGCCTTGGGTTGTCCGGGCAGGTTGATGATGAGCGTCTGCTTGCGGATCACCGCCACCTGGCGCGACAGGATCGCGGTCGGCACGAATCGCAGCGAGATCTGGCGCATGCGCTCGCCGAAGCCGTCCATCATCCGGTCGGCAATCGCCAGCGTGGCATCGGGAGTCACATCGCGCGGCGCCGGGCCGGTGCCGCCGGTGGTCAGCACCAGGGCGCAGCCTTCGATATCGACGAATTCCTTGAGTGTCGCTTCGATCAGCGGCTGCTCGTCGGGGATCACGCGCGAGACGATGCTCAGCGGATTCTTGACGGCGGATTGCAGCCACGTCGCCAGTGCCGGCAGGCCCTCGTCCTGATAGACGCCCTTCGAGGCGCGGTCGCTGATCGACAGCAGTCCGATCCTGGCGGGCTCGTGCGGACTGGTCGCGGCGCTCATTCGTGGGGAAGCGCTTCGGCAGACTTGGCGCGCTCGACAATATGCTTGTGCAGGGCCTGGTAAAGCAGGCGGAAATTCTTCGGCGGCCGGTCGTGGGCATGATCGTCGCGCGCGGCGGCAATATGGCGCTCGAGCAGGGCCGGCTCGGCCTGCGGGAATTCGTTGACGAAAGCGGCGACGGCGGTGGCATCGGCCATCATCCGTTCGCGCCAGCGCTCGGCCAGGTGATGCAGGGCGGTCTGTTTCTGGTTGGGCGCATTGAGCGCCTGCAACTGGGCGATGATCGGCGCCGCGTCGATTTCACGCATCAGGCGGCCGATATACTGCATTTGCCGCTTGATGCCGCCATGCTTGCTGACAGGGATGCGCTTGGCCTCCAGCACCGCCTCCAGCAATTCCTCCGGCAGGGTGAGCTTGCGCAGGGCCTCCGGGGTCAGATCAAACAGTTCCTCGCCCACGGCCTGCAAAGCCAGCATATCCCGTTTCTTCTGGCTTTTGCTGATAGAATTTTCTTGTTGATCCGAATCCATCGTGCTTTTCTTCCCGGGCGCGTCATTGCGCATGTCGTTTAGCGCAAGCCTTCTTGCCAAGTCCCGCATTTTACTCCACCCCGAGCCTCTATCCGTGATCGAAACCGTCAATCCCGCCATTGCCGACAGCCCATCCAGTTCATTGCGCGATCTGGCCGCGTTCGCGCTGGAGCGCGCCAAAGCCCAGGGTGCCACGGCCGCCGATGTGGAAATTTCGACATCGGTCGGCCAGAGCGTGACGGTGCGGCTGGGTGAAGTGGAGACCATCGAACACAATCGCGACAAGGGCCTGGGGGTCACCGTCTACCTCGGTCAGCAGCGCGGCAATGCCTCGACCACCGATCTGTCGCGCGTCGCCATTGAGCGCACCGTGGCCGCGGCGCTGGCGATCGCCAAATACACCGCCGCCGATGAGTTTTCCGGGCTGGCCGACCCGGCCCGCCTGGCCGTCGCCCCCTTTCCCGAGCTGTCGCTGTACCATCCCTGGGCCTTGAGCGTGGAAGCGGCTACCGATCTCGCCAAGCGTATGGAGGCCGCCGCCTTCGCGGTCGACAAGCGGATCAACAACTCCGAAGGCGCCTCGATATCGACTTACGAGTCCGACTTCATTTATGCCAATTCCCTGGGCTTCACGGGCGGGTACCCGACCTCCCGCCACAGCGCCAGCGTATCGATGATCGCCGGCGCCGACGACGGCATGCAGCGCGATTACTGGTACACCGTCGCGCGCGGCGAGGAGATGATGGAATCGGCCGAGGCGATCGGCCGCAAGGCCGGCGAGCGCACCGTGGCGCGGCTGGGCGCGAAGCGCGCGCCCACAGGCGAGGTGCCGGTGCTGTTCGACGCGACCGTGGCCTCGGGCCTGATCGGCAGTTTTGTTGGCGCCGTCAGCGGCTCCTCACTGTATCGCAAGGCAAGCTTTCTGCTCGACGCCATGGGGCGGCAGGTGTTTTCGCCGATTATTTCAATTTACGAAGACCCCTTTCTGGTGGCGGGTCTCGCCAGCGGTCCCTTCGACAGCGAGGGTGTCGCCACGGCGGCGCGCCATGTGGTCAGCGATGGCGTGGTCAACGGCTATTTTCTGTCGAGCTACTCGGGACGCAAGCTGGGCTTGCCGACCACCGGCAATGCCGGCGGCAATCACAATCTGATCGTCACGCCCGGTGAACTGGACTTTGCCGGCCTGGTCAGAAAGATGCATCGCGGCTTTGTGGTGACCGAGATGATGGGGCAGGGCGTGAACACGGTCACGGGCGACTACTCGCGTGGTGCCGTCGGCTTCTGGGTGGAAAACGGCGAGATCGCCTATCCGGTCGAAGAGATCACCATTGCCGCCAATATGAAGGACATGTTCAGGGGCATTATCGCGGTCGGCAAGGATGTATTGACGCTGGGCTCGAAGAGCACGGGTTCGATCCTGGTCGAGCGGATGTCGATCGCCGGCGAGTAGCCCGCCGCCGCCGTTGGGCGGCTTGATGTTTTTTGCGAGGGGGGATAACAAATGCAACGACGCAAATTCCTGACCCTGTCGGGCGCCGGCGCCGCGGCAGGCGCGGCCGCACTGCCGGGTTTGGCCGGCGCGCAGGGCGCATTGCCCACCATCAAGTGGCGCATGGCTTCCAGTTTTCCGAAAAGCCTGGACACGATCTACGGCGCCTCGGAAGGCATTTGCAAGCGCGTCGCCTCGGCCACCGGCGGCAGGTTCCAGATACAGGTGTTCGCGGCCGGCGAAATCGTTCCGGGCCTCGCGGCGATGGATGCGGTCAAGGACGGCACGGTCGAATGCGCCCATACCGCGCCCTACTACTACTTTGGCAAGGATCCGACCTTCGCCTTCGGTTGCGCGGTGCCTTTCGGCATGAATGCGCGACAGCAGAACGCCTGGATGTACCAGGGCGGCGGAATGGCGCTGATGCGCGAGTTCTACCGCGACTACAACATCATCAATTTCCCGGCCGGCAATACCGGCGCGCAGATGGGCGGCTGGTTCCGCAAGGAGGTCAAAACCCTGGCCGACCTGAAGGGCCTCAAATTCCGGGTTGCCGGTTTTGCCGGCCGGGTGCTGGCCAGGCTGGGCGTGGTGCCGCTGCAGATTGTCGGCGCCGATATCTATCCCGCACTGGAAAAGGGCGCCATCGATGCGGCCGAGTGGGTGGGCCCTTACGACGACGAGAAATTGGGACTGTCGCGAATCGCGAAAAACTATTATTACCCCGGTTGGTGGGAGGGCGGGCCGGAGCTCGACCTGTTCGTCAATATCAGGCAATGGGAAACGTTGCCGGCCGAATACAAATCGGTGCTGGAAGCGGCCTGTTACGAGGCAAACGTTGAAATGCTCGCCAAATACGATGCGCTGAATCCGGCGGCCCTGCGCCGTCTGGTGGCCCAGGGCGTGCAGATCAAGCCCTTCAGCCGCGAGATCATGATCGCCTGCCTGCAAGTGAGTAACGAGGTATTCGAGGAAGAGGCGGGGAAGAATCCGAAATTCAAAAGGGTGTTCGAGTCCTGGAAAAAATTCCGCGATGAGCAGGTACTGTGGTTTCGCGTGGCCGAGCAGAACTTCGACAATTTCATGGCGGCGGCAAGCCAGATGCCGGCGACAAAAAAATAGGCCGGCAACGATCTCGCTGCGTGAAGTGATTCGGCAGCGGGATTCAGGACAATTCAGCATCCAAAAAAAATGCCCCGCGACGGCGTGGCGTTCAAACCAGCTTGTTGAAAGCCTAAAAGCCCTCCCGATAAAAGAGGGCCTTTCTTTGCCAGCCTGCGAATGTGCTCCGAATTTAGATGTGTATGGGCAAGATTTCACGGCTTCATGTTTGGCGACTCTTGCTTGGGAAGTGGCCCGACATAAGTTGAGTGAGTCCTGATAAGCTCGTTCTCATGAAATTGTTCCATTGCGTGCGCTATCCAGCCTACAACACGGCCGACAGAACTTATGCCAAGCTCTTCTCCGTGCATACCGAGGCGATTGCCGATAAAAACGGCCGGCACAATGAATTCCATGGATTTTCTCGAAGCGTCTCGCGCAGTTGCTTCAGCTGTGATGAGTCGCTGGAAAATGCGGTCACCGTGCAATCGCTCGCGCAATGCGCCCATGATTGCCGTAGTGCGTGGATCCGGTCGATCAACGCTTATGTTGAATCCGGGCAACGATTCGCCGTTGCGCAATCGTTGAACAATCGGGATGCTTCCGTCGTTGCTTGACAGAATTTCTTGCAGTAGCCGCGAAACCGCACCAAAGCGCTCAGCAAAGATACGTTGTCCTTGCGATGCGATTAATCCCGTGGTGATAGCTTGGTAAGGTGTTACGCCAACGTTGGCCACTGCGCGCACCGCATAGGTGATTGCGTCAAATTCGTGATCTGCCGACAGAACAAGCAATCTGCGGATGATTTCACCAAAGCCCGCGGGCGCTTTTAACGCCTTCGCAAGAAACTGATGCAACGGTTGGGCAGTCGGCTTATTGACCTTGCCTACAAGGGCTGCGTACCAGCGTAGCGCGTCGGCTCCTGTACGTGCAAAGCCTTGCGGCGACAAATCGTAGGAGCGCGGGTTTGTGCGTTCGAGCATTGGAAGCAGTGCAAAGGCGCACTCACGGGTTGTCATTCCTTCAAGATTGGTTTGAAAGTGCAACCACGTATCGGGTGCCGCGGGAGGCGGCACGCTGAACAGCGCCGACTCATCAATTTGCCAAAGCAATGCTGCCACTGACTCAATGGTCGAGCGTTCCGACATTGCAATTGCATCGTGACCGCGAAAATATAGACCGCCCTCAGTAATAAGCGTGATCTTTGAATGGGTTGCCAGCGGCGTCTGAGGCGCGAGCAAGTCAGTGTCGGTCAGCTTGCCCGACAGCCGATCAATGTCGGCCTTCCAGTATCGACGCTTCCGCGAACCATCAATGGTTTCCGAGCGAACGCGCTTGCGGCTCACGTAGGCATAAAGGGTTGCCACACTTACCCGGAGCTGCCTGGCAGCTTCTTCTGCAGTGAGATACAGATTTTTGTCATTCATGCGCTTAATTATTGATATTGATAAAAATTATCAAGATTGACAATGGTATGACATCGCCGTAAATTTCTCAACTATTATATATATTGATTTTTAATGATCAATATGTATGAATTTAGCTCGGCGCCCCATCACGCGCCAGGCGGACTACTTGTTCAAAGGAGAAGGATGCGGCGGCCAAAATAAGTTGTTTCCAACCAAAAAAATAATGAGAAGAACAGAGGAATCATTCCCTATATCTCAATCTGGAGGAGTTCAAATGATCAGAATTCGCTATGCGTTTGCTGTTGCAAGCGTGGCAGGCGCCTTTCCTGCAATAACCCTTGCTCAAGAGTCAACTGAAGGAACTGCGGAAACCAAGACCTTGGAGCCCATAGTAATAACCGCTACACGACGTTCCCAATTCATGCAGGATGTCCCGCAAACAATTAACGTGTTTCCCGAGAAAAGAATCAAAGACATTGGCGCCCAGGATTTTTCTGGATTGGTGAACTCGTTGGCCGGTGTAGAGCTTCGTCAGCAGCAAGCTGGTCAAGGTGGGGTTGCGATCCGTGGAATATCAGAATTGAACATGGATAACCTTTTTGGTGGGACGGGGTCCGCTACCGGCATGTATCTTGATGAGATGCCGCTGACATCAGCTGGGCGTTTTTCCGGTCTGGGTGTGTTTGATATTCAACGAGTCGAAGTCCTTAAGGGACCACAAGGTACGCTGTACGGAGAAGGGTCGCTCGCCGGCACTGTGCGTTTCATTGCCAACAAACCAAAATTCAATGCAGCGGAAATGGCCGTCGATACGACCTATTCCAAAACAGAAGGCGGTGGAAATAACCATGCCATTAATTTGATGGTAAACATTCCGCTCTCCGACAATGTGGCGGCATTGCGTATGGTTGGCTACGAGAAAAAAGACAGCGGCTACCTCGATGCACGCATCACTGACGGCACAACCGTCTTTAATACAATCAAGGACGCCAATACTCGGAAAAGCGACGGTGGGCGAATTTCGCTACGTCTGGCGCCGAGCAACGATCTTACGATTACCGCAACGGCGCTATCCAACGATTCAAAAAATGGCACCCGTGGCAGGGGGCCGGACCCGAGCGTCGGCTCTTTTTCAATTTCTGAAAACCAAACGGATAAGCTGAATGCGTTCAACCTGACTACTGAATATGCGCTGAGCTTCGCCGACTTGGTTGCCAATGCCTCACACACTGATCGGAAAATTCAAGCCGACACGGACCAAGGGCAGACCATTGCCACGATCAATGGAGCGTTGAGCCAACTAAGCCCGCTGGCCAACTCTGTATTGCATGTGCCATGGGTGAGTCATGCGACCGGGGTACATAGCCTGCATAACATGAACGCGAAGGTCGATACGATGGAACTTCGCCTGGTTTCCAACGATCAGGGGTCTCTAAAATGGACCGCGGGCGGATTCTATAAGAAGACGGGCACCGTCTACACCACGGACGCAAATTCAATCCCGGCAGTACCAGATGCAAGCTGGGCGGCTGTGACCGGAGCGATCACACATGGCGCGGTGTCAATTGGGGATCCCCAAAAATTGAACTCTACCGCATCGACTAAACAAACCGCGCTGTTCGGCGAAGTCTCCAATGATTTCACAAAACAATTTCAACTTCTGCTTGGCGGTCGCTTTTTCAGGGAGACAAGAAATTCCCTCGCTACGTGGAGCAGCGCATTTGGATTCCTGGGCGGTGGATTGCCCCCAGGTTCATCGGCAACACAGGCAACCTCTACACTTTTCAATCCCAAGGTTACGGCCAGCTACAAGTTCACTCCTGACGTAATGGGATACGGCACTTTCAGCCAAGGCTTCCGCAGCGGCGGTCAGAACGATTATCTCCCTTTTACACCAGGGGCCTCACCCGATTTCAAACCAGAGAAATTATTGAACCATGAGCTAGGCTTGAAGGCAACGTTACTCAATAACACGCTGTTGTTCGACGTGTCGGTCTACTACATGAAGTGGAAAGACTTGCAGCAAGTGGTGGCGCAGGGAATTGGCGGCATTGGAAAAGCGATAGGCAATGTTGGCGATGCGCACAGTACCGGACTTGATCTGGATACGAAATGGCTACTTAGCAAGAATCTCGAAATTAACTTCGCCGCGTCTTTCCTGAGTGCCAAGCTTGATAACGACGTTGTATTGCCGCCTAGTGCCGGTAACGATACCGTACCCAAGGGGACGCGTATTCCGGGCACAACTAGGCAGTCGTTCAGTTTGGGGCCCACCTACCGATATCCGGTATTCGGCGATATGACTGGATTCTTGGGAGGCCGCATCACCAAGCGAGGCGACTTCACTTCTGATCTCGTGCATTACCAGCAAGTTGCGGCGGGAAGCACCACGATTGATTTCAAGCTCGGGATCGAGTCGAAAAAATGGCAAGTTTACGGATTCGTCGACAACGCCACCAACAAGAATGTGGCGCTGCGAGAAGACTACGACGGACCCGACATATATACGGGGCAGCGTAGCCTCTTCTGGGCACGCCCACGCACAATCGGAGCCAATTTCCGTATGACCTTTTAAATAACGACTCCGTGCGCATAAACGAGCGACCGATCGCGCACGGAGACCAGCAGCTTCTTTGTCGAATACCGCAGAGGGTGCTCTTCATCAATTAGGCGCTGAGGAATTGAAGCGCTAATGTCTCGCCGGGTTGGATATTTTTTCAGTGTTCTACCGGGCTACTTTTGAGGATCAATAATGATTTTTCGATACAACAGTCAGAGGAATGCTCCGCCGTTGAGCCTGGAAAGCCGGTCTTGCTTATTCAATGAACTAGTGTCTTTTGTACAAGTCTTTTCTATGGACTCATCGCGTAAAGAGAAATGAATGACTTCTCGAACAGGCGTTACGGAGCTATCGCCAAAGCCTTTCATTGGACTACGGCAACCCTTGTCCTGATTGCGTTTTGGTACGGGCCCGGGGGGCCCGAACTGCGGGTGTATTCACCTGCCCTCGATGGGGACCGCAGGCTGCACGAAACGTTGGGATTGTGCATTTTCGCGCTCGCTATAACGCGCATATTGTGGCGAACGGTGGATACGCGGCCAGACCCGCCCGAGGTAACGCGCTGGATGGACTTGGTGGCGAAGTACATGCAAGGGGCGCTCTATCTGCTCCTCTTGGCACTACCGCTCACGGCTATCACCGGCGCATGGCTCGAAGGTCACCCCTTGACGCTTCTCGCAGGTGCAAATATCCCACCGCTCCTCGGGATATCACACCATATAGGTGCCGCCGTCGCACGAATTCACACTTGGCTTGGCGATTCAATCCTCTGGCTCGCGGGATTTCACGCAATCGCTGCGCTCTATCACCATATTTTTCTCAAGGACCATGTGCTCACCTCCATGCTTCCACGTTGGATCCCTTTGCAAAGACCGAAAGATCGTTGAAGGGCGATTATTGCCTAGCAAGTACCCGGCCGAGGCTGGCCGGATCAAGTCGTTTAACAACCGCATCCAACCGATTTTCATCAACGTTAAAGGAAATCTCCCTATGAAAAGATTTATTGCTGCAATCACTATCGCCTGCGCCGCTATTCACGCTCATGCCCAGACCTTCTATCACCTCGAGTCGTCGGTAACCTTGAAAAGCGCTGTGCCCGAGTGGGACTACGTGACGCTGGACGCCTCCCGCGGCTATCTTTTCATCGGACGGCGTGGCGAGGGCGCGGTCGTGTACGACGTGAACAAGAAAGTGGTCGTGCGCACGATCGACAATACTGATCACGCCAATGCCATCGCATTAGTGCCGGAATTCGACCGTGGCTACACCACCAACAGTGACGGCACGACAACCGTCTTTGTGCTGTCGACTCTGAAGCCGATCGAGCGGGTCAAGTTCGGCAAGGACGCCGACTCCGGCTTTTATGAGCCGGTGACCAAGCAGCTTGCATTTACCATGGGCGACGCCAAGGCCATCGCCTTTGTCGACGCCAGGAGCGGCAAGCTTCTCGATACCATGAAGATTGATAGCGAGAAGCCTGACGGGGCTGTCGCCGACGGAGAGGGCAACCTCCTGATGGCCCTTCGTGATCACAATACCGTGGTGAAGATAGATGTTGCTGCACGCAAGGTCTCGGCCGAATGGAGCACTGCAGGATGCGAGGATCCAACCAGCATTGCCTACGACCGCACGAACAAGCGCATCTTTGTCGGTTGCCGCGGCAGGAAGCCTGTGCTTGCAGTCCTCGACGCCATTTCCGGAAAGGTGATTACGACTATGGCGATCGGGCAAGGAAACGACGGCGTGATCTACGATGCGGCGACAAAAAAAATCTACACCTCGAACGGCTTCGACGCCAATCTGGTCATTTACGATCAACTGACTCCTGACAGCTACCAATTCGCAGGAGCAACAACAACGCGCCCCGTCGCGCGCACCATGGCCTTCGATGAGACAACAAAAAGAATTTACTTGGTGACAGCCGAGGGCATGGTTGATCCGAAAAAGCCGATTTACAAGGTGGCGCCCTTCTATCCAAATCGGTATTTTCCGGACACCTTCACGGTGCTGACATATGCGCCGCAATAACCATCATTCTGGTCTTGCTTTTCGAGATTGGAGATTTGCCCAATGGTCTTTGTCAGGCTCACCACCGGCTTGGCTGGCCGCTACCGAGAGAGAATTCTTGAGTCGTATTCCGTGCCAGCTTGGCCCGTCCGGTCCGAGCGTCTCCGAACTCAAGAGAGCCGCTTTCTCATGGGCATCACGCGCTCCGGCAGGAATCCTGCGAAACGGATGAGCGGGCATACGTGAATAAGCGCACTTAAATTATGTGGCATAGCGATAGACAGGATTTGGAAAATGGAAGTTAGAGTCATGGCGGGAAACGGCTGCTTGGGAACAGGTTTCAAAGTGGAATCCCTGAAACGTGGCATCAAGATGAAGCCTCATGTGATCGCTTGCGATGCGGGTTCGACGGACTCAGGACCAGCGGCCTTGGGTAGTGGCAAACCAAAGCTCTCACGGGAGGCATGCAAGCGGGATTTGAGATTACTGCTCCAAGCTCGAGACGTACTGAAAGTGCCACTGATCATTGGATCATGTGGCACTAGTGGGCGCGATATTGGTGTGGACTGGATGACCGATATAGCCCGCGAGGTCGCCGCCGAAGAGGGGCTGCAATTCCGTGTTGCCACGATCAAATCGGAACAAGACCCGGATTATCTCCGCCGACGTTCGGCGGAAGGACGCATTCGGGCATTGAGTCCGGCACCTGTTGTTGACGATGACGTATGGGACAAGAGCCATGTGGTCGGAATGATGGGAATCGAACCCATTGAATCCGCATTAAACGAAGGGGCCGAAGTCATTCTGGCAGGTCGCGCGAGCGATTCAGCACTTTTTGCGGCATGGCCAGTCATGCATGGCGCCGATGCAGGCCTTGCTTGGCACGCTGCCAAGACTCTCGAATGCGGCGCAGCTTGCGCGGTTGTCCCAGCGGCTGATGGGATGATTGCCACAATACGTGGAGACCACTTTGACATTGAGGCTTTGGATGTTCACGCCAGGTGCACACCTCGCGGAATCGCAGCGCATACCCTTTACGAGAACGCAAGTCCGTATCTGCTCACTGAGCCGTCTGGCGTTATTGATACAGAAGGCGCTCGTTATGAGGCAATAGATTGGCGCTCGGTACGCGTCCGCGGGTCCCGCTTTCTCACAGCAAGGGAATACACGGTAAAGCTAGAAGGCGCACAACTTATAGGCTATCAGACCATCGTAATTGGCGGGATTCGCGATCCCCACATCATTAAGGGCCTGGATAGCCTGCTTCCAAGGGCGAAAGCGTACTTTGACGTGCGAATAGCCGATCTCTTTCCCACTGAATTAAGGCAAGAGGACTATCAAATTCATTATCGCCTGTATGGCCGTGATGGAGTGCTCGGTGCAATCGAACCAATGAGGCAATGTCAGCCGCATGAGGTTGGCATCCTAATCACGATTACTGCGCCCAGTCAGGCCTATGCAACAAAGATTGCCAGTATGGTCGCGCATATCAGCGCTCACCTGCCGGTGCCGGAGTACGAGGGCATTATCAGCAGCATTGCATACCCTTTTTCACCGCCGGAAATCGAACGCGGAGCCGCGTACCGATTCAGCTTGAATCATGTGGTCCTCCCGGACAGCCCGCACGAAATGTTCCGCACCGAGTTCATGGAAATGAGGCCAAAATGAAAACGCTTTTTGAGCTTTGCAGCTTGATTCGATCGAAGAATGCTGGACCATTTGTTTTAACTTTCGACTTCATGCTCTCTAGTCAAGAGAACTATGCTTACGTGAAGCGAGCCCAACCGCTTCATGCGAAGCTGGTATCCAAACTTTACGACGTCCCCCCGGAAAAAATTACAGTCGTGTATCACGACAGTGCGATGGCGATCAAAGTGTCGATGCCTCGCCCTGTTTTTCAATGCGATCCTGGAGACAACGACTGTTATGGTGGGCAGCAATATGTGCCGTTACTCGATCTACCTGTCGACGCAGGTCCACCCACATGATTTCTTCAACGACTGCGGCAGGCATATCTGCACGAATTGATCGAATTCCAGCCAACCGGAAGCTTTGGACATGGGTCGCAAAGCTGTCCCTCGGGGGCTTTTTCGAGGTCTACGATTTAGCATTGACAGCGCTAATGAGTCCCCTGCTGGTCCAGGCGGGGCTATTTCGCAATGATGCAACGGGAATGTTCGGGGTGTCGGATCAGGCGACCTTTGCGTTCGCAACGATGTTTGGACTCTACGTCGGCGCGCTGGGTTTTTCAAATATCACGGATAAGTATAGTCGTCGCAGTTTGTTCGTCGGATCTATGCTTTGGTACTCCATGGCGACGGTGATGATGGGGCTGCAAGATACGGCAATTGGAATATGTTTTTGGCGCTTTATTGCCGGCGTCGGGCTTGGTGTAGAGTTGGTTGTAATTGATTGTTATCTGGCTGAGATAACGCCGAAAGCACTGCGCGGCCGCGTCTTTTCGATCAGCAAATTCTTACAACTGTGTGCAATTCCCGTATCCGGCCTATTAGCGCACTTCGTCGCTCCACATGACCTGCTAGGCGTAGCGGGGTGGCGCTGGATGGCCCTCTTTCCGGCAGTGGGTGCGCTGATCGTCCTCGCCATTCGTCGGAATATTCCTGAGTCGCCAAGGTGGCTGGCATCAAAGGGAAAGTTAGGCCAAGCGGACAATGTCGTGCGGAACATGGAGGAGTACGTTACACGGAGAATGGGTATTTTCCTTGCTGAGCCAGCCCTTGTTCCTGAGGTGGCTCAGAAGAGCGTGAGTTATCGCGACCTATTTCGCGCCCCCTACCTTGGGCGCGTAGCGATGCTTATCGTCGCCACTTCTGCATCATCAATTGCGTATTACGGATTTGCGCAATGGACGCCAACGTTATTAGAGAATCAGGGCGTCAGTGTTACCAAGTCGCTGCTCTACGCAGCAATGATTGGTTTCGCTTACCCATTAAGTCCACTGATTGCCGCCACGTTCGCTGACCGCGTGGAACGAAAATGGCAGATCGTAATCGGTGGCGCGATTGTCGCCGTGTCCGGTTTGCTTTTTGCCTGGCAGACCACGGCAGTCATGTGGATCGCCATGGGTGTGTTTTTGACGTTCGGCAATGAGCTCAAGGGTACTGCCACCCATACCTATCGTGCCGAGTTGTTCCCAACTGAATTGAGAGGAAAGGCGGTTGGCTTTGTCTATTCGTTCAGTCGGCTTGCCAGCGCGGTGAGCAGCTATCTAATTGCTTTCGTTCTTCTTCAATTTGGAGTTCAGGGCGTTTTTATCACTTTGGCGCTTTTTATTGGGCTCAGCATCTTCGTTACGCTCATGTATGGACCGAGAACGCTGGGACTTGCATACGAGGAGCTGGAAAAGGGGCGCGCTCGCAATTGAAATGAACAAGCCTGAAAACCGGAAAGAATTTGTCGCCTAGAGTTTACTCATTGGGATCGATCAATGATTTCCCGCGATCGTGCGATGTCGTAGCGTATCTATCTTGGCCGAGGAGTAACGCGAGGCGCCGGCACGGCAACTCAGCCCATTGTGAACGCAGTGGCCAGGATGATGGCCGATAATCTGCGAAGCAAAACGAGTGCAAGGTGATGCGCAGTTGCGTTCGTCAATTCTTCTGTCGACAAGTTAGCTTGAGTCGCTGCGCACCAGTTTCGGTACGAGCAAGTTTTGAACGCCCGCTACCCCAATATGGGTACCACGATACTGTTACAACGTTGATTAGGCCGTGCTTGTCAACTTGTATCCAATCCACACCATCAATTTCTAGCTCGTCGGCCGTGACATCCAACTCGACCGCGCTGCCCATTGTGAATGCAATGGCCAGCATGATGGTTAATAACCAATGAAGCACAACGAGTGCAAGATGACGCGCAGCGGGCTTCATCATTTCTTCAGTCAACATGTTAGTTTGAGAGAAACCGATGGTCAGTCAGTCATACGATATGGCTGCGAGCGCAGATTCGAAGTGGAGGAAATGCCCATGAAGGCGCTTTGCGAAGAGGCGACGAAATGGTCAAAACTTGTAGGCGAAATAAACGCCTGCAAAGTTCACTGCTTTTTTCTCCGTTATGGGACTCTTTCCAGAATCCCCGCCGAGATGGCCAAATGATGCCCGTGACCCAATCAGCCAGCTTTTGTCGATTTGGTAGACCGCACCCAGTTCAAGTGCCGTCGATGTAACGCCACTTTTTGGGGCGAACTCCGCTAACCCCGAGTTCACGGATTGTTGCGGAGTAACCCCATAAAACGTTTTCATATACTGCGTGTTTCCGTAAGTGACTTTGGGGCCGGCGGTCAGCTGAAGCCTCGGTATCGGGCGATATTTCGCCTCCGCGCCAATTGTTGCCTGCAGCCCTTGATGTTTGCCGCCAATATCGCTTAGCAAGCTGGTTTTCACGGTTAGCCAGGCATACTTGTATGCGCCAAACACGGCGAAGCGCTGTGTTGCTTTAATGTCACCCAAGCCTTTGAGATGCGCATCGTCAGATTCCTTGCGTTGCGTGCCAAGTTGCTGCGACAGGCCGACACCGAATTCGAACCGATCGTCCTTGTACAAATAAGCGCCAACGCCAAGTCCAACGGGTCCGCCGATAAAGTAACGGTCATACGTAACCTGGCCAACCGGAAAAACCTGTCCCTTTGTGTCCTTGGAACCAAGATACTTTGGCTCCGCCCCAGCACCCAGGCCCGCGATGCCATGGAACTCACGGATGAATTCGTCATCACCTGCAATCGCTTCAGCGGAACAAAGTAAGGTGGTAGCCACTGCCAAGCTGAGCGATGTTAGGGTGAGCTTGCATGTCCAGATCATTTTGATTCCTTCAAGTAATGTCATTTGAGTCAACGATGGTGCGGCGGAACGGCTTCTGAAAAAGCCATGCGTCACAGAATCATGATTTGATTCCGACGGGGCAAATTTAAGCCCCGTTCATGAAGGCCATGCGTGGCTGCGGTAAAGATTTGTAAAGGTGCCGATTTCAAGGGGATCGGCGGCCTTCATACTTCTTTACTTAAAATTTATGTGGTCTTCATCGAACGGTAGTAACGTTTGCAAATTGCATGAGAATTCGCCAATTCTCGGCAATCACTTATAGAAAATAGAAATGACAAGCACGCGCGTTTTGCTGATTGAAGATGACCTGCGCCTGGCGCGCATGGTCGAAGGGTTTCTTAGCCAGAACGGCTTCTCTTGCGAGCATGCGCTTGACGCCAGCAAGGGAATGGCCGCTTTTCGGCGCGAACCCTTCGATCTGGTTCTTCTCGACCTGATGCTTCCAGACGCTGATGGCCTGGATGTCTGTCGCGATTTGCGATCTCGCGACGATGGATTAGCGAAGACGCCGATCATCATGGTCACGGCGAGGGGTGACCTAAGCGATCGTGTGACGGGCCTGGAGCTGGGTGCAGACGATTATCTCGCCAAGCCCTTCGAGCCTCGCGAATTGCTCGCAAGGGTCCGGGCCGTACTTCGCCGTACCCTTGTTGATCGTACGCGTTCGCAGGGCGAAGTTCTGAACTTTGGCCGCCTCGAAATCGATCGGCGGACGCGGCAAGTACGCCTGGACCAAGAAGTGCGCGTTCTCACCTCCTTTCAATTTGACCTTTTGGTGGCACTTGCACAAAACGCTGGGCGCGTTCTCTCCAGGGATCAACTACGCCAGAGCACGCGAGGTGAACCCTTGGAAGCATTCGATCGCGCGATCGACGTCCATATTGGAAAAATCCGTGTCGCCATCGAAGATGACGTGCGTTTCCCGACCCGGATCATTACCGTTCGCAATGTAGGATATGTATTCTCAAAGATAGAGGCCGCATGAACGATTCCGGGAGCAACCTCTCAACGCAAGGCAATTCAAATGCGCCGGCATCGTTGGCGTCGGGGACGATGCCGCTTCGCCAAGAAATGTCACGCGCTCTGCCTAAGATGTATCAGCGAGTGTACTTGACCGTCATCGGCACCTTGATTGCAACAGTGGCGGTCACGGCGCTTATATGGCATTTCGTCATCCTGGATAGCAGGCGCGCGATGGCGTATCGTACTTTTGCGGAGCTGGTTGCAGAATCCCTCCCATCGAAAGATGCCTCAAGCGACGAACTGACAAGGGTCATCAACCACTGGATAGCGCGCACTGGCGCCAAAATTGCGGTGTTCGATGGAGATGGTCGTTTGATTGCCGGCGGCGACGACGAGGTTGCGCAAAATCCTGTTGTCTCGCAATGGCAAGAAGGGTTTGTAGACAATGACGGCAGCAACGGTTATTTAAAGCGTCTTGTCGATGGCCGCTGGGTTTCCGTTCGCGTTCTGAGTGACGCGCCGGCGCGTCGCTGGACCATTGTTGCCGCCTTGATTGCTGTCGCCTTGGGGGTCGCGGTGGCGGTGTACCCCGTTATCCGACGCATTACCAGTCGATTGGAGGGCCTCCAACAGAGCGTCGAAGCGCTGGGCGAAGGAAAACTTGGCGCGCGCGTACAGGTTTCCGGCACAGATGAGGTGGCCGTTCTCGCTGAAAGCTTCAATCGTGCCGCAGCTCGAGTTGAAGCGCTCGTTGCTGCCCAGAAGCGTCTTCTCGCCTTTGCATCGCATGAATTACGTTCGCCACTTGCTCGCATCCAAATGGCTCTCAGCCTAGTGGGGACTCACAAGGACGAGGAGGCGCGCGGAGAAATCAATACCAGCATTCGAGAACTCGATAAGCTGATCGGGGAGATTCTGCTCTCGAGCAGATTTGATTCGGAAAACTTTCAGGCAGTCATGAGTAGACAGCCAATCGATCTGACGGGGCTAGCTGCTGAGGAGGGTGCTCGCGCAGGAGTCGAAATTCAAGGAGAACATCTGCATGTTCTTGGCGACATCACCCTGCTACGCCGGCTAATCCGCAACCTCATCGAGAACGCACAGCGATATGCTGGCGGAACTCTGATCATGGTTCGGGTGGAGAGATATGAGTCAAACAAAGCGTTGATTGCCGTGAGCGACCAGGGCCCGGGTGTGCCGGCCGACCAACGCGAGCTCGTTTTCGAGCCTTTCTATCGAATTCCGGGCAGCAGCGAAAAAGATGGAGGGGTAGGTCTAGGGTTAGCACTTGTACGCAGCATTGCGAGTCAGCACTCAGGTAGGGCCTACTATGTGGATCGCGAAGGCGGTGGCGCTTGTTTTTGCGTGGCCTTGCCGCTCGCGGCGGCAACTTAGGCGCCACGTTAGCGCGTACCAGAGAAAACGCCCCGCAGATACTGGGCCCGTTTTACCGGGCCTGCGGTACGTCATTTGCCGCCGCTCAGCGCTTTCTCGATATCATCCGCGGCCTGCTGCTCGGCGGTTTTGCCCTTGGCGGGCGTCGCCTTCGTGCCGGCCTTGGGGTCGGCCTTGATATCAGGCTTGGCCGCCGCATCCGGTTTCGCCGGTGCGCCACCCAGCGCCTTCATCAGATCGGCGCCGCCGGTGTCGGCTTTCGGTGCATCTGCCGGGGCACTGCCCGTTCCACCTAGGGACTGCATCAGATCGTTATTGCTGTTGTCCTCGGTTTTGGTCTGCTCGCCTGCACTTGGCGGAGGCATGATCGATTGCAACTGGGTTTCGATCTTGCCGCCATCCACCTTGGGCTGGTCGTTCTTGTACACCATCACCATCTGCGGGAAGGTGATCACCAAGCCGACCATGATCAACTGGATCAGCACGAAGGGAATGGCGCCCCAGTAGATTTGTCCCGTCGTGACCGGCGCGGTGATCTTGCGGGTGACGCGGTCCAGATATTCCTTGGCGGGCGCCACACTGCGCAGATAGAACAAGGAGAAACCGAAAGGCGGATGCATGAACGAGGTCTGCATGTTCACCGCCAGCAGCACGCCGAACCAGATCAGGTCGATGCCCAGTTTGTCGGCGGCCGGGCCCAGCAGCGGTACGATGATGAAGGCCAGCTCGAAATAATCGAGGAAAAAGGCGAGCACGAACACCAGGGCGTTGACGACAATCAGGAAGCCGACCTGTCCGCCCGGCAAGCCGACCAGCAGTTCCTCGACCCATTTATGCCCGTCGACGCCGTAGAACGTCAAGCTGAAGACGCGCGCGCCGATCAGGATGAAGACCACAAAGGCGGTCAGTTTGGCGGTCGAATCCATGGCCTGGCGCAACAGCTTGAAATTCAGGCGCCGCCGCACTACCGCCATCACCAAGGCGCCGCTAGCGCCCATGGCGCCGCCCTCGGTCGGCGTCGCCACGCCCAGGAAAATGGTACCCAGCACCAGGAAAATCAGCGCCAGCGGCGGCACCAGCACGAATACCACCTGCTCGGCGAGACGGGATAACAGGCCGAACTTCAGCAGGCGGTTGATCAGAGCGGCAAAAAAAGCCATGCCGATGCCGACCGCCGTCGCGACCACGATGGTTTCATCGAGCGCATTGCGCGGGAAGGTCTTGGCAAAAACTATCGCGACAATAATCGACAGCACCGCCAATATCGCGAACGAGATCACGCCGCTCTTGCCGCTGGCTTCGCGGAAGGTGCGCGCTTCGACCGGCAGGGCCGGCACCCAGGTCGGCTTGAAAATCGCCACGCCGATGACATACAGCGCATACAAGCCGGCGAGTACGGTGCCGGGAATGAAGGCGCCGGCGTACATATCGCCGACCGATTTGCCCAACTGGTCGGCCATGATGATCAGCACCAGAGACGGCGGAATGATCTGCGCCAGAGTGCCCGAGGCGGCAATCACGCCGGAGGCCAGACGCCGGTCGTAACCATAGCGCAGCATGATCGGCAGGGAGATGAGGCCCATCGAGATCACCGACGCCGCCACCACGCCGGTGGTGGCGGCGAGCAGGGCGCCGACGAAGATCACCGCAAAGGCGAGGCCGCCGCGCACCGGACCGAACAGCTGGCCGATGGTGTCGAGCAGATCTTCGGCCATGCCGCTTCGCTCGAGAATCAGCCCCATGAAGGTGAAGAAGGGAATGGCCAGCAGGGTGTCGTTGGACATCACTCCCCAGATGCGCTCGGGCAGGGCCTGGAACAGGGAGGGGTGCAGCAGTCCCAGCTGAATGCCGAGCAGGCCGAACACGATGCCGTTGGCCGCCAGGGCGAAGGCCACCGGATAGCCCAGCAACAGGAAAAAGAACAGCCCCAGGAACATCAGGGGCGCCATATTGTGGATGATGAATTGGATCATGCGAGCGGGTCCCTGTTCTTATGCTGCCGTGCCGGCATCTTTGAGCGCTTTTTCGCGAGCTTCGGCGATGGCGTGCGCCAGTTCTTCTTCCGCGGTCGGGCCGCCGTCATCCAGCGCCGGGTCGGGAATCAGGCCCTTCAGGACCGCCACGCTCTTGATCAACTCCGAAATGCCCTGCAGGGCCAGCAGGAAAAAGCCGACCGGCAGCAGCAGGCGGGCCGGCCAGATGATCAGGCCGCCGGAATTGGACGACATTTCATGGCCCACATAGGCGTTGACGAACACCGGCCAGGACAGATACAGAATCATCAGGGTCATCGGCATCAGGAAAAACACATGGCCGAAAATATCGATGAACAACTGCGTGCGGCGCGACCAGCGATGGTAGACAACGTCGATGCGCACATGGGCGTGGTGCAGCAGCGCATAACCGCCGCATAGCAGGAATACGCCAGAGAACAGGTACCATTGCAACTCCAGCCAGGCGTTTGAGCTGGTGTCGAAGGTATAGCGGATCAAGGCGTTGATGGCGCTGACCAGTACCGCCGCCAGCGTCAGCCAGTAGGCGAGCTTGCCGACGCGTTCATTGAGTGCGTCGACAAGACGCGAGAGTTTGAGTAAAACCTGCACACGAACCTCCTGGCCTGCTTGCGGGCGCGGGGCCGCGACAGGTCTCTGTTGCTGATGGTGAATGGAATGGCCGGCGCAATCGGCGATGGCCGATTACCTGAAACGATGCCGGCATGCCCGACTTGCAGAATGCCTGCGGATTATAACGGCTTTCCCGGCCGGCCGATCCGCCGCCATGCGCGGCGCGCATGTTAAGATTTCCGGCAATCCGACACCAATCCCGATAACAATCCGCCGCCGGCAAAAAATAACGCGGTGGCGCCAACACCGCCATCTACGGAGCCCCCGATGTTTTCCCGCGCCAGCACTCTCGCCGTAACCGACCCTGAACTTTTTGCGGCCATCGCCCAGGAAAATCAACGGCAGCAGGACCATATCGAACTGATTGCCTCCGAGAATTACACCAGCCCGGCGGTGATGGAGGCGCAAGGTTCGCAGCTGACCAATAAGTACGCCGAGGGTTATCCGGGCAAGCGCTACTACGGCGGCTGCGAATTCGTCGATATTGCCGAGACTCTGGCGATCGATCGCGTCAAGCAGTTATTCGGCGCCGAGGCCGCCAATGTGCAGGCCAACAGCGGCTCGCAGGCCAATCAGGCGGTGTTTCTGGCCCTGCTCAATCCGGGCGATACCTTCCTCGGCATGAGCCTCGCCGAAGGCGGGCATCTGACCCACGGCATGGCGCTCAATATGTCGGGCAAATGGTTCAAGCCGGTTTCCTATGGCCTCAATGCGAAAGAAGAAATCGATTACGAGCAGGTCGAGCGTCTCGCCCATGAGCACCGGCCGAAGCTGATCCTGGCCGGCGCCTCGGCCTATTCCCTGCGCATCGATTTTGAGCGTTTCGCCAAAATCGCCAAGGATGTGAACGCGTATTTCATGGTCGATATGGCCCACTATGCCGGCCTGATCGCAGCGGGCGTGTATCCCAGCCCGGTGCCGTTCGCCGATGTGGTCACCACCACCACCCACAAGAGCCTGCGCGGACCGCGCGGCGGCGTGATCCTGATGAAGTCGCGGCACGAGAAGGCGATCAATTCGGCGATCTTCCCCGGCCTGCAGGGCGGGCCGCTGATGCATGTGATCGCCGGCAAGGCGACCGCCTTCAAGGAAGCGCTGCAACCCGAATTCAAGCTCTACCAGCAGCAGGTGCTGAAGAATGCGAAGGTGATGGCGGAAACCCTGATCAGGCGCGGCCTGCGCATCGTCTCCGGGCGCACCGAATCGCATGTGATGCTGGTCGATCTGCGCGCCAAGGCCATCACCGGCAAGGAGGCGGAAGCGGTACTGGGGCAGGCGCATATTACGGTCAACAAGAATGCGATCCCCAATGATCCCGAAAAGCCGTTCGTGACGTCGGGTATCCGCCTGGGCAGCCCGGCGATGACCACGCGCGGCTTCGGGGAAACGGAGGCCGAGCTCACCGCCAATCTGATTGCGGATGTGTTCGACAAACCGCGCGATGCCGTCAATATCGAGGCCGTCAAGGCGCGGGTCGGTGCGTTGACCGCCAAGTTTCCGGTCTACGGCTGAGCGCGCCGCCGGTGCGATGAGGGCGGACTCCGACAAACATATGCGCCACGATTTCAGCCACCGCCCATGAAGTGCCCCTTCTGCTCCGCGCAAGAGACGCAGGTCATCGATTCGCGAGTGTCGGAGGAGGGCGACGTGGTGCGCCGCCGCCGCCGCTGCACGGTCTGCCACAAGCGCTTCACCACCTACGAGACCGCCGAACTGCGCATGCCGACGATCGTGAAATCGAACGGCCAGCGCGAGGATTTTTCGCGCAAGAAGCTGGAGACCAGTTTTCATCGCGCCCTGCACAAGCGCCCGGTCGGCGAGGAGCAGGTGGCGGCCGCCATCGATCGCATCGAGCAGACCCTGCTCAACGAGGCGAAGCGCGAACTGGCCTCGCGCAAGATCGGTGAGATGGTGATGGCCGAGCTTAAGCTGCTCGACGAAGTCGGCTATGTGCGCTTCGCCTCGGTCTATCGCAGTTTTTCCGACGTTGAAGAATTCAAGACCGCGATTCGGGAAGTGCAGAAATAGCCGTGGCGGTATTCAGCGCAGAAGATTACGCGATGATGGCGCGGGCCCTGCAGGTTGCCGAGCGCGGCCGCGGCATCGCCAGCCCCAATCCGCATGTGGGCTGCGTGATCGTCAAGGGCGGTCGCATCCTCGGCGAGGGGCACACGCGTCTCGGCGGGCGTCCGCATGCCGAGGCCGAGGCGCTGGCCGCGTGTACCGGGTCGCCCGAGGGCGCCACCGTCTATTCAACCCTGGAGCCCTGTGCGTTGCATGCCGGATCGCGCGGCCCGGCGTGTTCGGATTTGCTGGTCGCGGCCAAGGTAGGGCGCGTGGTTTCGGCCCTGCACGACCCTTTTCACGGCGTGAACGGCGCCGGGCATGAACGGCTGCGCGCCGCTGGCATCGAACTCGACATCGGCCTGATGGAAGCCCAGGCGCGCGAACAATTGAAAGCTTTCCTGCATCGCGTCGAGCGCGGCCGTCCCTGGGTGACCCTGAAGGTGGCGGCCTCGCTGGACGGCAAGACGGCGCTGGCCAATGGCGTATCGCAATGGATCACCGGCGCCGCCGCGCGCCGCGATGTGCACCGCATGCGCGCCGCGGCCTGCGCGGTGCTGACCGGCATCGGCACGGCCCTGGTGGATGATCCGGCATTGACGGTGCGCGATCTGCCGCCGGGCATGACGGTGGAGCGCCAGCCATTGCGTATTCTGCTCGACAGCCGGCTGGAGGCGCGCGATGGCATGAAGCTGCTGATGGGCGGCAATACCCTGATCGTGACGTCGTCCGCCGATGAAGCGCGCAAACAGGTGTTACGGGATCAAGGTGTGGCGGTGATGCAGGCGCCGGTGGAAGCCATCAAGGGCAAGGTCGATCTGGCGGCGATGCTGCAGCAGCTCGGCCGCTATCAGGAACGCGGCCTGAATCATCTGCTGGTGGAAGCCGGCGCCAGGCTGAATGCTTCTTTGCTGCAGGCGGGGGTGGTCGACGAAATCGTGTTCTATGCGGCACCCAGTCTGCTGGGCGATGGCGCGCGGGGATTGTTCGCCTTGCCCGAGCTGGCCCGTCTTGAGGATCGCATCGCGCTCGATATCGGCGATGTGCGCCAGGTGGGCGCGGATCTGCGCATCACGGCGCAATTGCAAAAACCCTGATCGTCCCCATTATCGAGGCGTATCGAGTCTCTCAAAAAAGGAACGCATCGTGTTCACCGGAATCATCGAGGCCACCGGCCTCATCGAGGCGGCTGAGATCACCCCCGCCAATACCCGCCTCATCATCAACGCGCCCAAGCTGGGCCTGCACAATGTCGCCATCGGCGATTCGGTCGCGGTCAACGGCTGCTGCCTGACCGTGGTGGAGAAATCGCCCGAGACCTTTTCGGTGGATGTCTCGCAGGAGACGCTGTCGCTCACCGCCGGCCTGCAGCAGGGCGCCGAGGTCAATCTGGAAAAATCGCTGCGCTTCGGCGACCGCCTCGGCGGGCATCTGGTCAGCGGCCATGTCGACGGCATCGGCACGGTAACGGCCATCGACGATCTTGGCGCCTCCTGGCGCCTTGAAATCGAAGCGCCGGGCGAGCTGGCAAAGTTTGTGGCGCGCAAAGGTTCCATCACCATCAATGGTATCTCGCTGACCGTCAATCGCGTGCGCGACCTGGAAAATGGCCGCGCACTGTTCGAGATCAATATCATTCCGCATACCCATCAGGTCACCACCATCCGCCTGCTGCGCAAAGGCAGCAAGGTGAATCTGGAGATCGATTTGCTGGCCCGATATCTCGAGCGGATGCTGGGCAAGTAGGCGTTTTTTAGCGGGTAAAATTCGCAGAGCGCCTATCCATGCGCTTTTCGGGGCATTTCTACCCCGGAAGCCGCGCCAATACAGGAGTTTGTTTTTTGCAGTTGGTTTTTTGCATGAACTAAATTAAATTGTGTACAATTTAATTGTTGATGATATATAATCCGCCCATGCCTACCAAAACCGCCAAATCCAAGGCGCCAAAGCCGTCCGCCGCCGTGCCCGCATCCGTCTTGTGGCTGGATAACCAGCTGTGCTTTGCGTTGTATTCGACGTCTCTGACGATGACCAAGGTCTACAAGCCCTGGCTCGCGCAGCATGGCCTGACCTATCCGCAGTACGTCACCCTGCTGGCGTTGTGGCAGCGCGACGGCCAGACCGTGAGCGAGCTGGGCGAGCAGCTGTTTCTCGACTCGGGCACCCTGACACCGCTGCTCAAACGCATGCAGTCGGCGGGCTTGTTGCGGCGCGAACGTTCAACCGACGATGAGCGCGTGGTGCGGATCACGCTCAGCGACAAGGGGCGCGCCCTGCAAGAGGCCGCCGCCGATATTCACGCCGCACTTGCCTGTTCGATCGGATGCAAGCCGGACGAATTCCGCTCGATGACACGCCTTTTGCAGCAACTGCGCGCTTCCCTGGTGCGTGCCGGCCAATAGATCAAATTTTCCCCCAACTCTTCCCGAAAGGAACAGATATGAACGCACCCGAAAAAATCCTCTACACCGCACACGCCGCCGCAACCGGCGGCCGCGACGGCCAGATTGTCTCTTCCGATCAGGTGCTGCAGGCCAAACTCACCACGCCGAAAGAACTTGGTGGCGCCGGCGCCGTCGGCACCAATCCCGAGCAATTGTTCGCCGCCGGCTATTCGGCCTGCTTCATCGGCGCGATGAAATTTGTGGCCGGCAAGGAAAAGGTGACCTTGCCCGCGGACCTCAAGATTGACGGTTCGGTCGGCATTGGCCCGATCCCGACCGGTTTCGCCATCGATGTCGAACTGAAGATTTCGGCGCCTGGCATGGATCGCGCGGTCGCCCAGTCGATCATCGACAAGGCCCATATCGTGTGCCCGTATTCGAATGCAACGCGCGGCAACATCAATGTGAAGCTGGTGCTCGCCTGAGGTTGACGGGTTGGGGCGCGCTCGATTTGCCGGTTTGATCGGCAAAATCCGCAGCGGGGCCTGCGTCGCAGGTCCCGTTTCTGTTGGCGCTGCCGATGTCGATGGTGCGAGCGAGGGCTTAACCCCGTAAAATGGCGGAACAGGCGTTATTCGACGATTTGCGTTCAGCCGCGAAATCGTCGGGTACGCATCACCGAACAGGAAAACGCTTCAGATGAGCATCAGTTCAACTCAGGAAATCATCGACGATATCCGCGCCGGCAAGATGGTGGTGCTGGTCGATGCCGAAGACCGCGAGAATGAAGGCGATATCGTCATGGCCGCCGATTTCGTCACGCCGGAGGCGATCAATTTCATGGCCACGCATGCGCGCGGCCTGATTTGCATGCCGGTTACCGAGGCGCATGCGGCACGCCTGAACCTGCCGCCGATGGTGGCCGACAATCGCACCCCGCACGGCACCGCATTCACCGTATCGATCGAAGCGGCGTCGGGCGTGACCACCGGCATCTCGGCGGCCGACCGGGCGCGCACGGTGCGCGTGGCCGCGGCCCGCAATGCGCGCCCCGGGGATGTGGTGCAGCCCGGACATATCTTTCCCTTGATCGCCAGGAACGGCGGGGTGCTGATGCGCGCCGGTCATACCGAGGCCGCCTGCGATCTGGCGGAGCTGGCGGGCCTGTACCCGGCCGGGGTGATTTGCGAGGTGCTCAACGATGACGGCTCGATGGCGCGCCTGCCCGACCTGATTCCGTTTGCGGCCAAGCACGGGCTCAAGGTCGGCACCATCGCCGATCTGATCCGTCATCGCTCGGTGACGGAAACCCTGGTCGACCTGGTGTCGAAACGCACCATCGCCACCCCATACGGCCCGTTCGAGCTGCATGTATTCCACGACAAGACCGCCGACGAGGTTCATCTTGCCCTGACGCGCGGCGAAATCCGCGCCGAAGTGCCGGTGCTGACCCGGGTGCATCAACCGTTCAGCTCGCTCGATATGTTCGAATTCGAAAGCGGTCACCATGCCTATTCGGTGGCGGAGGCGATGCGCATCATCGCCACGGAAGGCGCCGGCGTGATCGTGCTGCTGCGCGGCGCGGAAAACGCGGAATCGCTGCTGGAGCGCTTCCTGCCTGCGGAAAACGTGCCCAAACGGGTATCCAAATGGGATCCGCGCCTGCACGGCATCGGCGCGCAAATCCTGCGGCGCCTGAATGTGCGTAAAATGCGCGTCCTTGCCTGGCCGAAGAAAATTCCCTCCATGGCCGGCTTCGACCTGGAAGTCGTGGACTATGTGCCGCCTTCGAGCGAACGCAGACTGAAAGCGGTATGAACACCATCCCCCCAAATCTCGATGGACAAAGTTTTCGCATTGGCATCGTGCAAAGCCGCTTCAACGAACCGATCGTGCTGAAGATGTTGAAGGCTTGCCTCGATGAATTGCACGCGCTTGGCGTGGTCGGCGCGGACATCGACCTGGTCACTGTCCCTGGCGCGCTGGAAATCCCGATTGCCTTGCAGACCATGGCGCTGACGCGCAATTACCATGCGCTGATCGCCATTGGCGCGGTGATTCGCGGCGATACCTACCATTTCGAAGTGGTGTCCAATGAGTCGTGCCGCGGGGTGATGGATGTGACGCTGGAAACCGGCGTACCGGTCGCCAACGGCATCCTCACCACCAATACCGACGTACAGGCTGAAGCGCGCGTCGTCGAGAAGGGCGCCGATTGCGCCCGCACGGCCATTGAAATGGCGCACGCGATCGCCAATATTGCCCGTCTGAAAGAAACCCGATGAAAAGCGCCCGACGTCGTTCGCGCGAGTTCGCCCTGCAGGCGCTTTACCAATGGCAGCTGGCGGGCCAAAGTTTTGGCGATATCGAAAAGCAGTACGCCGATGCGGAGGGCTTCGCCAAGGCGGATGTGCTGCTGTTCCAGCTGCTGGTGAAAAGCACGATCAAGAATTCGGAAGCGCTCAGCGTGCAATTGACCCCGCATCTCGACCGCCCCTGGGCCGAGGTGAGCCCGATCGAGCGCGGCATCATGCTGCTGGGCGCGATTGAACTGACGCAGATGCCGGAGACGCCGTATCGCGTCATCATCAACGAAGCCATCGAACTGGCGAAGTCGTTCGGCGGCACCGATGGACACAAGTATGTAAACGGGGTGCTCGACAAACTGGCCGCCGTGGTCCGCGCCGATGAAATCGCCTACCAGAACGAGCATCCCTCGCCGCGCAAATCACGTGCCGACAGCAAGATAAAGACCGACGCCCCGGCGCCGGTAGTGACGGTGAAAGTCCGTCGCATGAGCAAGGCCTGATCCGAGGCACAATCGCGCGCATCGGCAAATATCGGCAAAATGCCCGATTGAAGACGGATGACTGCAATGACGCCGGAGTTCTCCCTCATCGAACGTTTCTTCACCCGTCCCGCCGCGACGCCGGGGCGCGCGCTGCTGGGTATCGGCGACGATTGCGCACTGATCCGCGCCACTGCCGGCGAGGCGCTCGCCATTTCCACCGACACCCTCGTCGCCGGCACGCATTTTTTTGCGGACGCCGATGCGGGAAAACTCGGCCACAAGGCGCTGGCGGTCAATCTCTCGGATCTCGCCGCGATGGGCGCCACCCCGCGCTATGTGACGCTGGCCTTGACCCTGCCGCATATCGACGAGGTCTGGCTGGCGGCATTTTCGCGCGGTTTTTTTGCGCTGGCCGACGTGTGGCAGGTTGAACTCATCGGCGGCGACACCACCCGGGGGCCGCTGTCGATGACCCTGACCGTGCTGGGCGCAGTCGAGGCCGGGCGCGCCCTGCGTCGCGATGGCGCCAAAGCCGGCGACGAGGTTTGGGTATCCGGCACTCTGGGCGGCGCTGCGCTGGCGCTGCTGCATTTGCAGGCAAAGATCGTGCTGGCGCCGCGCCCCCTGGCCGTTGCGGAGGAACGATTGCACCGGCCGTTGCCGCGCACTCAGCTTGGTCAGGACCTGCTGGGCATTGCCACGGCCGCTATCGATATTTCAGACGGCCTGCTGGCGGACCTGGGCCATATTTGCGAGCGTTCGCGGCTGGCGGCCTCGATTGAACGTGCCGCCATCCCGATGTCCCCCGCATTGCTGGGGGTGCGCGCCGATCTGCGCGACGCCTGTGTACTGGCCGGCGGCGACGATTATGAACTTTGTTTTACGGCGCCAGCAGCGCAGCGCACGCGTATTGAAGCATTGGCCGGCACCCTGGCCCTGTCCCTGACGCGAATCGGCGTCATGCAGGCGCCCGATGGCGGCAAGGCGCTGGTCAGGGTATTCGACGAAAAACGGCATGAGGTGACGCCGGCTGCAGTCGGCTACGATCAATTCGCCGCCATGTCCTGAGACTTATATGCGTCCCGACCGACAATTCCTGCTGAAACATCCCGCGCACTTCCTGGCGCTGGGCTTCGGTGCGGGGTTGGCGACTCGGGCGCCAGGCACCTGGGGTACGCTGGTGGCCTTGCCGTTTTACCTGCTGGCGAATGCGCTGGGCGGCGCCTCGGCGGTGCTGCTGCTGGCGGTCATTTTTTTTGTGGTCGGCGTCTGGGCCGCGGCGCTGACCGGCCGCGCCCTGGGGGTTGCCGACCATGGCGGCATTGTCATCGACGAGATCGCCGCCTTCCTGCTGGTATTGGCATTGACGCCGCCGGGCTGGCCCTGGGTGGGCGTGGCCTTTCTGCTGTTCCGGCTGTTCGATATCGCCAAGCCCTGGCCGATTTATATTGCGGACAAGCACATCAAGGGTGGATTTGGCGTAATGTTTGATGACATTCTCGCCGCCGCCTATGCCGTCGCCGGCGTGCTGCTGTTGCGCCAGATTTTTCCGGGAGCCCAAACATGAATGCCCCCCTGACCTCCGCCACTCCCCAGTCGCCAGCACCGACGACTGAGGCAAACTGGCCTTATCCCACCCTGTTCGCGCATCGCGGCGGCGGCAAGCTGGCGCCGGAAAATACCCTGGCGGCGATCAAGTGCGGGCAGGAGCAAGGCTTCAAGGCGTTCGAATTCGATGTCAAACTGTCCGCCGACGGCATTGCCATCCTGATGCACGACGATACGCTCGAGCGCACCACCAATGGCCGCGGCAAGGTGGCGGAGCAGAGCATGGCCGCGCTGGCGGCGCTGGATGCGGGCGGATGGCATGGCGCGCGTTTTCGCGGCGAACCCATTCCGCGCTTTTCAGCAGTCGCCAAATACCTGCATGGCCTGGGTCTGTTGGCGAATGTCGAGATCAAACCCGGTGCGGGCAGCGATGCCGATACCGGCCGGCTGGTGGCCGAACTCTGCCTGTCGCTGTGGCAGGACCGCCTGGTCAAACCGCTGCTATCCTCATTCAGCGTGGAGGCGCTCACCGCCGCGCGTGCCGTCAGCGACAAGCTGTCGCTGGGCCTGCTGGTGGAGGAGGCGTCGGCTGCACATCTGCTGACGCTGCGCCAACTGCAATGCGTGTCGATCAATGCCGATCATCACTATATCGACGGCGACATCATCAAGTATTTCCATGCCGAAGGCATTCGTGTGTTGGCCTATACTGTCAACGATACGGTTCGTGCGGCCGAGTTGATGGACTTGGGCATCGACGGTATTTTTACCGATGACCTTGCGCGCATGGCCCAGCATTTCCCGGAGCAATTGAGCGACACCGGCCACCGCATGAACGATCCGCAGGACTGGGGTGCGAGTTGGCTGGGCACCATACCACCGATGCCCTGAATGGCATGCAGCTGTAAATCCCGGTCCGCTTTTCACGTTGCCGTTTCGCCATGGGCTTGAGTGGTTTTGGCCAAAACAAATTTCTCGTCAAATTTATCAAGTAAAGTTGTTAAACATTTGATTTCGTGATAAAAACTTCGCTCTGGCGTTTTTATCATGCTGCGGCCACAGCAAGCTGCATTCTGAGAGTAATCGCTTATGCCTCGCATTACGGTATTCAATCAGAAGGGTGGGGTGGGTAAAACCACCACCGCGCTGAATCTGGCGGCGGCGTTGGCGCGCGCCGGCGAAGCCCCGCTGGCCATCGACCTCGACCCGCAAGGCCATCTGACCTCGCTATCAGGCATTGGCGCGGTATCCGGCGACAACAGCATGTATGCGTTTTTTCGCGACAACAAGCCGCTGTCCGAAATCCTGCGCCACACGACCCGGAACTGGAGCCTGCTTCCCGCTCATCTGGAGCTGGCCAAGGTCGATACGCAATTCGGCAAGGGGCCGAACGTCCTCAATCGGCTGAAACTTGCGCTGATTCGCGAGAACCTGAACGGCGTGCGGCCGATCGTCATCGACTGCTGTCCGCTGCTCGGCGTGCTTTCGCTGTCGGCGATATTTGCGGCCGATAAGGTGCTGGTGCCGGTGTCGGCCGATTACCTCGCGGTCAAGGGCGCCATCCAGGTCGAAAAAACCCTGAATGCCCTGGGCCCGGTGCTCAAGAAACGCATTGAGCGTCGCTACCTGATCACGCGCTTCGACGGACGGCGCAGAATGTCCTGGGATATCGACAAGACATTCCGCGAGCGTTTTGGCCGCGATGTCTGCGAAACGCGCATTGCGGAAAGCGTGTCCCTGGCGGAAAGCCCGTTTGCGGAAAAAGATGTGTTCGAGCATGCGCCGGACAGCCGCGGCGCGCGGGATTATCAGGCCTTGTACGAGGAACTGAAGGCGGTCGATTTTCTCGCCATGGCGGCCTAGCGAAGCATTTTGGGAATATTCGGCTGCGGCTTTATCGCCGATGTTTCTTCCGGCGCACCGCCGACGATCAGCGAGATGGCGCCCTCCAGATCAGTACCTTCCCCACGCGTAAGACCATCCAGCGGGCGGCATTCTAGCACCGTGCAATGATGGTACATCAGGCGCAATTTGCGCTCTGCATCGGCTGCATCCAGGCCCTGGATGGTCAGGTTGTCGACGCTCATGCCGTCGCGCGTCTTGATGCTGAAGCCGAATTTCTGCATTTTCATCGTCTTGCTCCGGGCACAACTGATGCATGCGATGCCGCAGTGTCCCACGCCGTTGTCAAAAAGTACTGTTCATTATGCTTGCCTATCTCGCCTGTGATTGGCAAGCGGATTATCGGCGCAGGAAAGTCTTACCATCTGTTCTCCGTATTGCTATCATGAGTTTGATAGTAATAAGCTATTGGAGAAACCATGAACCTGCGCGACCTGCGCTACTTTGTTGCGCTCGCCGATCTCAAGCATTTCGGCCGTGCCGCCGAGGCCTGCTTTGTCTCGCAACCCACGCTGTCCACCCAACTCAAGAAATTCGAGGACGAGCTGGGTGTGCCCCTGATCGAACGCAATCCACGCAATGTATTGCTGACCGAGGTCGGCGAGGCGGTGGTGGCGCGCGCGCGCACCATGCTGCGCGAAGCCGACGAGATCAGGAACATCGCGCGCCGCGCCAAGGATCCGGAGTCGGGTACGGTAAAGATCGGCATTTTCCCCACCCTGGGCCCTTACCTGCTGCCGCATGTGGTGCCGGGTATCGTCGCCAAGTTTCCCAAGCTCGAATTGATGCTGGTCGAGGACAAGACCGAGGCGATTCTCAAGAAGCTGCACGATGGCGACCTGGACGCGGGCATTCTCGCCTTGCCGATCCACGATGATTCCTTGCATGCCGAGTTTATGTTCGAGGAGTCGTTCGTGCTGGCGGTGCCGCAGGCCAGCGCGCTGGCCAGGCTCAAGCAGGTCAAACTGACCGCGCTGGCCAACGAACGCCTGTTGCTGCTCGACGACGGTCATTGTTTGCGCGATCAGGCGCTGGAAGTCTGTCAGATGGCCGGCGGCGGCGAGCGCACGGGATTTCGCGCCACCAGCCTGGAAACCCTGCGGCATATGGTCTCCGCCAATGTCGGCATGACCCTGCTGCCGATGCTGACTGTGCAGCCCCCGGTACCGGCGACGCCGAACGTGGTGCTGGTCCCTTTTGCCGATCCGGCCCCGCACCGGCGCATCGCCATGGTGTGGCGGCGCACTTCGGCGCTGGCGGCGTTTCTTTACCAGCTGATGCCGCTGTTCAAGGCATTGCCCAAGGGCCTGCTGACGGCGCCGCCCGGTCTGAAACGCGCGCGATAATTTGTCGGCGAATCTAGGCCGGCTTGCGCGCGCCGGTCACCGTCGATGAGCCGGCGCGCAGGCGATCGATATGGGCATCGATCAGCTTGCCGACGCGCGCCTTGATCAGATCGCCTTGCTCATCCAGCAGCCACAGCCGGACCACGCCGAGCAAAAATGCGCAGGTTTCCAGCGCGGCCAGATCCGCGCGTATGCCTTCCCGCAGCTGCTTGCCGCGCGCCGCGCTGCGGTAGGCTTTTTCCAGGCCTTGCGTCAGCTCGCGACAACGTGAAACCTGGCGCTGCATATCGCGCTGCAGGTCACGCACGTATTCGCATTTGAAATTCATGATCAGCAGCGCTTCGGACGTCGCCGCGTCGCCGGCCATGGCCGCCACCACATCCTTGAGGTAGTCCGCCACCCCGGACAGGGGATCGTCCCGGTGCCGGGTGATTTCCGCGTCGATGCGGTCGATCATCGGCAGTTGCAGCTGTTCGCGCATGCAGTTGAACAGGTCGCTCTTGTCCTTGAAGTGTCCGTAGATGGCGCCGCGCGTCAGGCCGGCGGCGGCGGCGATATGCTCCATGGTTGTCTGCGACACGCCGCGGCGGGCAAATTCGGCACGGGCGGTATGGACGATCAATTCGCGGGTCTTGAGCGAATCTTCCTTCGAGCGGCGCATGCGTTCATCCGGTTGTTTGTGTTTAGATACATTCATGATTGTATATAATATTGAAGCGATTTGCCTTTCCCGGTTTCCCTAGATTCATTTCCCAATCCTTTCTGTCCGTCCGGGCCCATCATGCTGACAAGCACAATTTTCCGTACCGCCTTTCTTCCTTTGCGCGCCATTGCTGCCGCCCTTCTTGCCCTGTCGCTCGGCGCCTGCGGGCACAAGGACGCCGGCACCGGCGCCGGTGCCGGCATTCCCGCCAAGGTGATCGAGGTCGCGCCGCGCAGCGTGCCGATCCTGGTGGAGGCGGTCGGCCAGGTCGAGGGGTCCAAGGAAGTCGAAGTCCGCGCCCGCGTGGCCGGCATTCTCAAGAAGCGCATTTATGCCGAAGGCGAAATCGTGCGCGTCGGCGCGCCCCTGTTCCAGATAGACCCCGAGCCGTTTGAAATCGCCCTGCAGCAGGCACGCTCGCAGCTGGCGCAGGAAGCGGCGCGCAACGAACAGGCCAACCGCGAAGCCGGCCGTCTCGGCGAGTTGATCGCGCAACGCGCCATCAGTCGCAAGGAGTTCGACGATGCGCAATCGACCGCCAAGCTGTCGGCCGCCACCCTGAAAGCGGCCGAGGCCAAGGTGCGCGAGGCCGAGCTCAATCTCTCCTACACCAATGTCAACGCACCCGTCGCGGGCGTCAGTGGCCGCGCGGCGAAATCCGAGGGCAGCCTGATTGCCACCGGCGCCGACAGCCTGCTGACCACCATCAACCAGGTTGATCCGATCTGGGTGCGCTTCAGCCTCTCCGAATCGGACTTGACCAAGCTGCCCGGCGGCCGCCTCGCGCGCAATGCCAATCCCGAAATCCGCTTGACGCTGAACGACGGTCGCAATTTACCCGCTGCCGGCCACCTCAATTTTTCCGCCTCGCAGATCGATCCCAAGCTGGCGACCCTGCAATTGCGCGCCGAATTCGGCAACACCCGGGGCGAATTGATTCCCGGGCAGTTTGTGCGCGTCAAGCTGTTGGCCGGGCAGCGCGACAATGTCTTCCTGGTGCCGCAGATCGCGATCATCCAGACGGAGAGCGGCTATCTGGTGATGGCGCTCGATCGCGAAGGCAAAGCGCAGGCGCGGCCGGTCAAGGTGGGGGAATGGATCGGCCGCGACTGGATCATCCTTGAGGGCCTCAGCCGGGGCGATAAGGTGGTGGTCGACAATCTGCTGAAGATTCGCCCCGGCAGCCTGATAGCGCCGGTCGCCGATGCCGCGCCCGACGCGAAGCCAGACGCCAAGTCGGCCGCGTCGGTCAAATAAGGGGCGCATATGGGACGTTTTTTCATCGAGCGCCCGATTTTTTCGGGCGTCATCGCCATCATCATTACCATTGCCGGCCTGGTGTCCTCGCAGATCCTGGGTGTCGCGCAATATCCCGAGATCGCGCCGCCGACGGTGACCATCACCGCCAACTATCCCGGCGCCAGCGCCGAGACCCTGGCGCGCTCGGTGGCGGCACCGATCGAGGAGCAGTTGAGCGGCATCGAGAACCTGGCCTACTTCAATTCCAGTTCCGCCTCCAACGGCACGCTGACTATCACCTGTACCTTCGACGTCGGCACCAATGTCGACCTCGCCACCATCAACGTCAGCAACCGCGTCAAGATCGCCGAGCCGCGCCTGCCCGACGATGTGCGCCGCACCGGCGTGCTGGTGCAAAAGCGCTCGACCGATATCCTGATGGTGATCGGCATCAGCTCGACCGATCCGCGCTACGACAGCCTGTTCCTGAGCAATTACACCACGCTCAATGTGCTCGATATCCTGAAGCGCACGCCCGGCGTGGCCGATGCCTTCATCTTCGGCGCCCGCGACTACTCGATGCGCGTGTGGTTGAAACCCGATGTGATGGCGCGTTTCGGCGTCACCACCAGCGATGTCGCCAATGCGCTGCGCGCGCAGAACGCTCAGTTCGCTGCCGGCAAGATCGGCCAGGAGCCCGCCGGCGAGGAGCAATCGCTGACGTTTACCGTGACGACACCGGGCCGCCTGGTCGAGCCCGACCAGTTCGGCGATATCGTATTGCGCGCCTCGGGGACCAACGGTGCGCTGCGCTTGAAAGATGTGGCGCGGCTTGAGCTCGGCGCACAAACTTACGATGCCTTTACCGCCGTGGACGGCAAACCGACGGTTGGCGTGCCGGTGTTCCTGCAATCGGGTGCCAATGCCCTGGCGGTGGCCACCACGGTGCGCGCCAATATGGAGGAGCTGTCGAAATCGTTCCCGGCCGGCGTGGTCCAGTTTGTGGCATTCGATACCACGCGCGTGGTGAAGGCCTCGATCCGGGAAGTGATTTACACCCTGATCGAAGCCGCGCTGCTGGTGACCCTGGTGGTGTTCGTGTTCCTGCAGAGCTGGCGCGCCACCCTGGTGCCGGTAATCGCGGTGCCGGTGTCGTTGATCGGCGCCTTCGCCGGCCTCTACCTGTTCGGCTTCTCGATCAATACCGTGACCATGTTCGCCATCGTGCTCGCCACCGGTATCGTCGTCGACGACGCCATCGTGGTGCTGGAGAACGTCGAGCGCCTGATGGCGGAGAAGGGCATGTCGCCCTTCGAAGCCTCGGTGGAATCGATGCGTGAAGTGACCGGCGCCATCATCGCGATTGAATTGGTGCTGTGCTCGGTGTTCCTGCCGGTCGCCTTCCTCGGCGGCATTGCCGGCCGCATTTACCAGCAGTTCGCGGTGACGGTGGTGACCTCGGTGCTGATTTCCGGCCTGGTGGCATTGACCTTGACGCCGGCGATGTGCGCGCTGTTGCTCAAGCCGACGCACCAGGAAAACAAGCTGTTCCGTCCCTTCAATCGTGGTTTTGCCTGGTTCTCGGATAGATACAATATCGCGGTGAAATGGGCGATCGAGCATGTCGCGATTTCATCCATCATTTTTGCGTTGGTGCTGGTTGCGGTCGGCAGCCTGGCGCGCATCATTCCCACCAGCCTGGTGCCGATCGAGGACCAGGGGTTCCTGTACGGCTCGATCACGCTGCCTGATGGCGCCACGCTCACGCGTACCGGCAAGGTGGCGGCGGCCACACAAAAGATCCTCGCAGAAAACCCGGCCATCGAGCGGGTGTTTACCGTCACCGGTTTCGACTTGCTGGGCGGCGGCAACAAGACCAATACCGCCACCCTGTTCGTCACGCTCAACCCCTGGGAGGAGCGCGATTTCGTCTCTGACGAAATCAGCAAGCAGCTCGCGCAGAAAACGGCCGCGATTCGCGAGGGCACCATCATCACCTTCAATCCGCCGCCGATCCGCGGCCTTGGACAGGCGGGCGGCCTCGAGTTCTATCTGCAGAATCGCGCCGACGGCGATCCCCGGCGCCTGGCGAGAGTGATGAACGAATTCACGGCCGCCCTGCTCAAGCACCCGGAGTTTTCCCGTGTGACGCCGTTTTTCCGCGCCACGGTGCCGCAGCTCTCGGTCGATGTCGATCGTGAAAAGGCCCTGTCGGTGGGCGTGCCGATCAGCGATATTTACGACACCCTGCAGAGCACCATGGGTGCGATTTACGTCAACGACTTCAATAAATTCGGCCGCACCTATCGCGTGCAGGTGCAAGCCGAGTCGGCTTACCGCGCCACGCCGGAAAACCTCGGCAATGTCTATGTGCGCTCGGCCAGCAGCAGCGAAATGATTCCGCTGAAAAGCCTGATCAAGGTCACGCCGCTGGTGGGGCCGGATCAGCTGGATCGCTTCAACGGCTTCGTTGCCGCCAAGATGATTGCCACCAGTGTCACAGGTGTCAGCTCGAGCCAGGGCATTGCGCTGGTGGAGGAAACTGCCGCCAAGGTGTTGCCGGCAGGATTCGGCATCGAATGGAGCGGCCAGGCCTACCAGGAGCGGCGCACCGGCAAGGCGGCGATACTCGCCTTTGTGATGGCGATCGTGATGGTATTCCTGATTCTTTCCGCCAACTACGAACGCTGGGCGCTGCCGGTGGCGGTATTGCTGTCGGTGCCGTTTGCGGTGCTGGGCGCGCTGGCCTTCGTCTGGGTGCGCGACTACAGCAATGATGTGTATTTGCAGATCGGCCTGGTCACCCTGATCGGGCTGGCCGCCAAGAACGCGATCCTGATCGTCGAATTTGCGGCGCAGGAGCAGGCCAACGGCTTGTCGGCGGTGGACGCGGCGATCAAGGCGGCGCGCATGCGCTTCCGGCCGATCGTGATGACGTCGCTGGCCTTCTGTCTGGGCGTGTTGCCCCTGACGATTGCCAGTGGCGCCGGCGCCGCCGCGCGCCGCTCCATGGGCACTGGCGTGCTGGGCGGGATGCTGATCGCCACCTTTGTCGCGACGATATTTGTGCCGCTGTTTTTCGTGCTGCTGTCGCGCAGGAAAAAATCGCGACGCGAATCATCGCATATGGCAGCCGCAACCCCGGGAGAAGGCGCATGAAGATTGCGCGCATATTACCGTTGGCATTGATCCTCGCCGGCTGTGCCGTCGGGCCGGACTACCGCCGTCCCGACATCGATTTGCCGAACAGCTTCGACCAGGGCGGGGACGCCGACGCAGTTGCCGATATCGTTGCCGACAAATGGTGGACGCAGTACGCAGACCCGGTGCTGAACGAACTGGTGGCGAATGCGCTGGAGCGCAATACCGATATGCGCATCGCGGTGGCGCGCATCGAGGAGGCCGATGCCAATCTGCGCGAAACCGGCGCCGCCTTTTTGCCGGAAATCGACCTGGGCACCACGGCCACGCGCAGTCGCGTCAGTTCGCGCACCGCCCTGCCGAACCCGGCGCCGCTGGTCCGAAACGATGTCAGGCTGGCCCTGTCGACCTCGTTCGAAATCGATTTCTGGGGACGCCTGCGGCGTGTGCGCGAGGCCGCACGCGCCCAGGCGCTGGCCTCGCGTTACGCGCGCGAGGTGGTGCGCCTGTCGTTGGCGAGTCTGGTCACGCAGGCCTATTTTTCGCTGCGCGCCATCGACGCGCAAATCGTGACCACGCAGGACAGTCTCAATACGCGGCGTGAATCACTGAATGTGGTGCAGGCGCGCATCAATGGCGGCCTGGCTTCCGATCTGGATCTCAACCAGGCGCAGGGTTCACTTGCCGATGCCTCGGTGCAACTGCGCGACCTGCAGCGTCAGCGCGTCTTGCTGGAACATCAGCTTGGCACGCTGACCGGCAAATTGAATCTCACCGTTGCCACTGCGCCGGAATTCACCACCAATGTGCCGCCGCTGCCCGCCGTCGGGCTGCCCTCGCGCCTGCTGGATCGCCGCCCGGACGTGCGCCAAGCCGAGCAGGCAATGGTTTCGAGCAACGCGCAAATCGGCGTGGCCAAGGCCGCGTACTTTCCCACCATCACGCTGAACGCCAATGATGGCGGCGAAAGCACCACGCTCGCCACGGTGCTGAGCAATGGCGCGCGCATCTGGTCGGTCGGCCTCGGCGCCACCGTTCCCCTGCTCGATTACGGTCGCACGTCCTCGCGCGTCGATGCGGCGCGGGCGCGCGAAGAGCAGGCGCTGGCGAGCTACCAGAAGGCGGCGGAAACCGCTTATCGCGAAGTCGCCGACGCACTCACCAATCTGCAGCAAACCTCTGCCGCGGTAAGCGATCTGGAGCTGCGCGCCGAGGCCACCCGCAATGCGCTGCGCATCGTCAGCGCCCGTTACCAGTCAGGATATTCGGCCTACCTCGATGTGCTCGATGCGCAACGTAGCGCCAACGAAGCTAGCCTCGCGCTGTCGCGCAACCGGCTGACGCAATTGAATGCGAGCGTGGATTTGTTCAAGGCGCTGGGCGGCGGATGGGATGTCAGCGCTGCGCAGAAGTAGGCAAATGAATATGCGGATCGCCATTTGGCGCGTCGTTTGGGGCAAAAATGCTTGGAACGCCGCGCCAGTGCTTGAGGTTACATTTGGCGCTGCTGGAAGATCGTTACAAGGCCCGGGTGAAATTTATATCGACCACGGCCCCTTAAATCCTTAAATTCCCCGCTCGCCGGTGTGCAGGCTGGCATCGCGTTCTGAAATCTTCCCGTCAGAACGCCGTCACGAGCCGCAGGAGCAAGCCGAAGTTCTGCTTGAACTGGCCTTCGACATGCACGTCGCGGGTGACTTGGACCAGCCCCTGCATTGTCGGCGAGAAGTTCATCATGTAGGTGGCTCGCAGCTGGTCCTCGCGAGCCTTCTGCCCGTTGGAGATGCCGTCGAGCTTCTGCTCGCCGCCGAAGGTGCCCATGTATCCGATCGCGACCTTGGCGTTCGATGCGCCGGGAAAGACGTGACGGACGGCATCGCTCACGTCGTACGCGAGCCAGCCGTAGAGCTCGTAGCTCGTGTCCTGCGTCAGTCTCTGGTGGCCGTTGCCGCCTTTCGTGTTGTCGCCGTACCAGGTCCAACCCGCGGAAACATCCACGGTGAACTTGTCGCCGATGCCCTGCGTCAGGTCGCCCTGGAAATTGTAGACCCAACGGTTGCCCCCGAGGTTGAGGGGCTTGTCCCGGTCGTAGGATCCGACCGGGATCGTGAGATAGGGTGCGAAGGTAAGAAATGTTTTTTTCTCGGGCTCGGCGATGAGGAAGTAGCCGATGGACGCCACGGGGTCCGAAACGCCGTTCGCATTGCCCAGCTGCTGCCCGCTGATCCTGCCGTCGTGCAGCGCGCCGAACGGCACCAGCACGTTCCAGTCCCATTGATGGCCGAACAACGGTTCCTTGCCGTAATGGATATAGCGGACGATCCCGATATTGCTGTTGAGTTTCGTGTCGTGGTCGGAGGTGCCGGTGATTGTATTGTTGTACGAATCGTGCCTGCCGTACTCGTAATAGTACGACAGCACCTTCGTTCCGGGCGGCAAAGGGACCCAGTCGAAAGGCTGGTAATCGATCGCCCAGGTCGGGCCGGATATGATCGCCGCGCCGAGGCAGCAGGCGATCGCAGAAAATAGGGTTCGCTTTTTCATCGCATTCTATGGGTCTTGTTTGCCTCGAGACTACTTGGTGTTCGCGTTCCCAACCGCGGCCTTGTCCTCGTTGGCGCGCTTGATCAGGTACGCCTGAATCGCGGCGGCGTCCTTCTGGTCGAGCACCGACTTGAAGGGCGCCATGCCGGCATCCTTCATCGCGCCGTTGAGCACGATCTCGTAGAAGAAATCGTTGCCGAGGAACGTCGATGCGCGAAGGTCGGGCACGACGCCGCCACCGATTGCGTTCTCGCCGTGACAGACGCTGCAGTACTGCACGTACAGGCCAGTGCCCTTGGCGACGGTGTCCGCAGCCGCGGTTGCCGGCGGCGGGTTCAACACGAGCGGCGGTTCCGGCGGGAGCGCAGGAAGTGCAGCCGTGCCGCCCACCTTGAACGCCAGCACGCGGCTCACGTTGCGCAGGTTGCCGGACTTGGCCGCCTCCTTGCCCTGAAACAAGGGGAAAGCGCCGCCCCATCCGGACATGACGGCGATGTATTGCTCGCCGTTCACCTCGTACGTCATGGGGCCGGCCATGACGGCGCTTTGCGCCGGCGTCGACCACAGCTTCTCGCCGGTGTCGGCTCGGTAGGCGTTGAAGCCGCCGGAGGCGTCGCCCTGCATGACGAGATTGCCCGCCGTGGTGAGCGTCCCGCCATTCCACGGGCCCAGATAGCTTGCGCGCCACACTTCTTTTCGGCGCACCGGATCCCACGCGATGAGATAGCCCTTGGTGCCGGGCGTGTTCGTGGTGGCGACCGCGACGTTCCAGCCCAGAGACGACGTTGGCAGGCCTTCGACCGGCGTGAACTCGAGGCCGATCTCCTGCGCCGGGATGTACACGAGCCCCGTCTTCGGGTTGTAGGCCATCGGCTGCCAGCTATGGGCGCCGAGGGCCCCCGGCATCATGTTGACCGGTTTCCCGGTCAGGTCGTAGCGGATCCCGGGATTTTCGATCGGGCGTCCGGTCTTCGGATCGACCCCGCTCGCCCAGTTGACCGGAACGAAATTCGTGGCCGAGATCAGCTTGCCGGTCTTGCGGTCGAGGACGTAGAAGAAGCCGTTCTTGTTCGCCTGCATGATCACCTTGCGCGGCTTGCCGTCGATGGTGAGATCGGCGAGCATCAGTTGCTGGACTGCGTCGAAGTCCCACTCCTCGCCGGGTGTGGCCTGGTAATGCCAGGCGTATTCGCCGGTGTCGGCGTTGAGCGCGACGATCGAGGACGTGAACAGGTTGTCGCCCTTGCTCTTGGTGCGGTAGTTGCGCGCCCATTCGATGCCGTTGCCTGCGCCGAAGTAGACGAGATTGAGAGCCGGGTCGTACGAGATCGCATCCCACGTCGTCCCGCCGCCGCCGAGCTTCCACCACTCCCCGCTCCAGGTCTTCGCGGCCATCTCCATGGCCTTGTTCTCGAACGGCTTCGAGGGATCGCCCGGAACGGTGTAGAAACGCCAGGCGAGCTTGCCGGTCTCGGCGTCGTACGCGGAGATGTAGCCGCGGATGCCGTATTCGCCGCCGCTCATTCCAATGATGACGCGGCCCTTCACGACGCGCGGCGCGCCCGTGATGGTGAGGTTCTTGTGGTCGCCGGTCGCCACGCTCCACGCGGGCTTGCCGGTCTTCGCGTCGAGCGCCACCAGGCGCCCGTCGAAGGTGCCGACGTAGATCTTCCCTTTCCATGCGGCGACACCGCGGTTGACGACGTCGCAGCAGCCCTTCACGCCACGCTCGCGCGGGACTTCCGGATCGTAGGACCAGAGGAGCTTGCCGGTCGCGGCGTCGTACGCCTTGACCAGGCTCCACGCGGTCGAGACATACATCACGCCGTCGATGACGAGCGGAGTCGCCTGCTGGCCGCGATTGGTATCGAGGTCCGCGTACCACGCGAGGCCGAGCTCCTTCGCGTTGCCGGCATCGATGCGCGCAAGCGGGCTGAAGCGCTGCTCGCTGTAGGTACGTCCGTAGCTCAGCCAGTTGGCCGCGTCGCGGTCGGCGCCCTTCATCCGGGCGGCGTCAACGCGGGCCGGCGTTTCCGCGGCCGCTGCCTGCCCGACGCCGACCGTACAAAGGAGAAATGCGGTCGCCGCGATAGCCGGCACACGCAGGTGAACCCAATGGCGGCCGAAGAGGCCATCCATGCGATAGCGCGCGCACGGACCGCCACTTCCGGCACGGACAGCCATCTCACTTTGAAGACTTCCGGGGCCAGCAGCGGCCAACTTGTTGGACCGGTCGTGACGTCGGCGCCACGATTCGTCGGGCAGCCTGCCGCGTGGCGCGTCTGCGGTCCGTCCAAGCGACCGGCGAGCATCACCGTTGAAGCCGCGCATTCCGGCTTCGACGAACATGTCCATAAGGGATCCGACTACAATTCTGATAAGCATCGACAAATCTCCGTCACTGGTTGGGTCTCCATCAAGAGGCCGTCCGAGCGAAACGCGGCCACTAGACGCATCCTACGAGCTGCGGCTTACGGCGTCTTTTACAACTTTGCTGCGCTTTCACGAAGTTGTACCGGCGGCGCGTAATTTGGTGTTGAGAAGAGTGATGCCGGGCTTGTTGGGGTCGGTGCCGTTGCCGTAGATGCCCTCGACGTTGTCGTTCACCACCAATTGCTTGAGGGTGTGCATCGGCTGGTCCACGGTCGTGTACAGCTGCTGGGTCTTTTGCAGAACTTTGCCGTTGACGTCGTTGATGAAATTGCGATCATCGAACGAAGGCGCCGCGCCGCTGTTTCGGACACTCGTCAGATAGCCGTTCGCGTCGCGATTGCTGGTCACGACCCCGACGATGGCCGGATTGGTGGTGGTGGTGTTTTTGCGGGACGAGGTGATGGTGCCTTCGCGGAAGCCGCCGTAAAGCGCGTTGCCGTGATTTGCATCGACGGCGGCGGCAACGGTGGTGTCGGTAACGATGCTGCCTTGGGTCACCCGATAGTTCAGCAAATTGCCCACTGCGTCATAGCCGGAGGTCACGTCCGTATGCGTGACCCAGACTGTCCGGTCAAACCACTCGTCGAGCTTCCAGTTGTAAACGGATTGGGTCTCCCATCGCCCCTTGGTTTGATACCAGGAAAACACCGTGTCGGAGTTGCCGGCGGAGTTGGCTTCGTTGACCACATGCTGGCTCAGCATGCGGCCGGCGGCGGCGTAGGTGTTGGTGGTGGTGAGGGCGCCGGAGGCGTTGGTGTCGCTCGCCACCATGGCACTGATGTAATTGGCCGGCAGGCTGCCGGCGGGTGTCGACGGGAGGGACGGTGCAGACCGGCGATCGAATTCGTCGGCTCCGCTTGGAATCGGTCAAGGCGTTAGCCGAATACGCGGATCGCCATTTGGCGCGCCTTTCGGAGCAAAAATGTCTCAAACACCGCGCCAATTCTGGAGTTTACATTTGGCGCTTTTGAGAGATCGTTACAAGGCAAAGGTGAAATTTATATCGACCACGCCCCTTTAATTATGACAGCCACAATTATCATCAGCGCCATGCCCAGACCGCCACAACCGCCTCCCCCACCACCATCCGCACTCGCCGCCTTCCTCGGATGCTTATGACCCGGGATGCTTATGCCTACTCAAATTACTCTGTTCGGATGATGACGGTACCCTGACCATAATCGACTTCTCCATACTGCCTGCTAAGGGCTATGGATAAAGGTAGCTCGAAATTCTTCTCAATTAAGTCAAAATCAATTGGATATTTCAAAATTGCAAAATATCCAGTTGGGTTGCTTCCCCAACGAAAAGTCGTTGCAAGCTGATTGCCGTTTGCAAGCAATAGATCCAAAATTGGATCTATTAATGCATATCTTGGCGATCCTACAAAATTATCTTTACTTATCTTCACCTTCACGGCTTGGTCCTTCTTAGGGTTTTTTGGGAATCCACTCAAATGGATATCGTGGGGTACCTGTATTGACCAACGGGTATGCAATCACGCTACGATTCGCAAGCCGGTCAACAGCCATCAAGTTACCAAGATATTCTTCCTTAATAAAGACTTGTGGAAGAGCTGGATATCCATTGGGGTTCAAGTGAGAATTCGCGATTGTACGACCAAACGCAGCTTCTCCATACGGAACTTCTTGACTGACTGAGAAAAATTGAACGTTTGTCCTGAAGCTTGGATATTTTGACCCATCAATCTGCAAGCCTTGATTTAAGATGTTTGCGTCAATGCTCCCATCTGCGAGCGTTGCCCTTCGGATTGCGCTCGGGGTCGTAAAGTAGCCGCCTGCAGGGCCGGAATCAGCTTCAAAAACAACTTGAGCCAGAATTTTTCCTTGCTGAAGTGCAATAGGTCGCATCGGGTCTTGCCCTAAATATGGGAAACGTGTCTGCCAGCTTCTGGCGAGGTCAACTGCATTTCCTTCGCTCGCAACGACGCCTTCTGCCTCACCCGCAAATAGAACTGAACAATAAATGTGAACAATAAATGGGGTAATAAATAAATGGGGTCAGACACCATTTAACAGAAAGTGCTAAGCTGCGTCTCCATTTCAGCTTTGGAAACCCCCATGGCCCGCCTGCCCCGCTACGTCATCCCCGGCCAGCCGCAGCACATCATCCAGCGCGGCAACAACCGGCAGGCGATCTTCGCCGCTGAAGCCGACTACCAGTATTTCCGCGATGCCATCATCGAAGCTGCCGGCCGCTTCGGCCTGGCGATACATGCCTATGTATGGATGAGCAACCATATCCATCTGCTGGCCACGCCCACCGATACCGACAGCATCAGCAAGACTTTCCAGTCGGCCGGACGCAAATATGTGCAGTACTTCAATTACACCCACAAGCGCAGCGGCACCCTGTGGGAAGGCCGCTACCGCGCCACCGTGGTCGACAGCGAGCAGTACATGCTCAGTGTGATGCGCTATATCGAGCTCAATCCGGTGCGTGCCGGGATGGTGGCGCATCCCCGCGATTATCCCTGGTCCAGCCATCGGCATTACGCCTATGGCGAGAGCGGGCCGAACCTGAACTGGCTGATTGCGCCCGACCAATACCAGAACATTGGGCGTACGGACGAGGCGCGGCGGCAGGGCTACCGGGATTTATTCAAGGCCTCAATCGACGAAGACGATCTGACGGCGATCCGCGATTCGGTGCACAAGGGCTGGGCGCTGGGGAATGATCGCTTCAAGGCGATGATTGAGAAGCTCGGTGAGCGGCGGGCAGGGCCGGCGGCGAAGGGGCGGCCGCGGAAAGTGGTGGAGTAAGGGTTGAGGGACGCGTTTATTCTGATTGGGCTTCGCCAAGCGTTGACGAAAATTGGGCCCCGGACTAAATCCGGGGAGACATCGCCTCGTCGCTAACCATTGTCACGTATGGGGTCGCCAGTTTCTGTAGAACGCCATTTGGCGCGGCGTTTGGGGCAAAAATGCTTCGAAAGGCGCGCCAGTGCTAGGGTTTCATTTTTGCCGGCGAGTTTGTTGCTGAACCGCAGCCGACTGTAGGCCGAATCGCCAAGTCGCCGTCAGCACAGTAAAAAGGCCTGCACATTTCTGTGCAGGCCTTTTCAATCCTGGTGGGCGGTACTGGGATCGAACCAGTGACCCCTGCCGTGTGAAGGCAGTGCTCTACCGCTGAGCTAACCGCCCAATAGGGTGATTTTCGCACGCCGGAGCGGGGCGGGTCAATTTCGCTGCCCTCCGCCGGATATGACGGGCTTGAAGTCGGCCAATAACGGCGGCATATGGGGTGCCAGACTGCCGTATAATCGCGGCCTCTCGCCTGCCTTGCCCACGCCTTTCCCGCCAGAGGAAAAACCATGAAATTCCGCTTTCCCATCGTCATCATCGACGAAGACTTTCGCTCCGAGAACACCTCGGGTCTCGGCATTCGTGCGCTGGCGGACGCCATCCAGGGTGAGGGCATGGAAGTGCTGGGGGTTACGAGCTATGGCGATCTGTCGCAGTTTGCGCAGCAGCAATCGCGGGCCTCGGCTTTCATCCTGTCGATCGACGACGAGGAATTCACGCCCGGCCCGGAGCTCGATCCGGCGGTGCTGAACCTGCGCAAGTTCATCGAAGAAATCCGTTTCAAGAACTCGGAGATCCCGATTTACTTGTATGGCGAAACGCGCACCTCGCGGCACATCCCCAACGATATCCTGCGCGAGCTGCACGGCTTCATCCATATGTTCGAAGACACGCCGGAGTTCGTGGCGCGCCACATCATCCGCGAGGCGAAGTCCTATCTTGACGGCCTCGCGCCGCCGTTCTTCCGTGCATTGACGCACTATGCGCAGGACGGCTCCTATTCCTGGCATTGCCCGGGTCACTCCGGCGGCGTGGCATTCCTGAAATCCCCGATCGGCCAGATGTTCCACCAGTTCTTCGGCGAAAACATGCTGCGCGCCGACGTCTGCAATGCGGTCGAGGAGCTCGGCCAGCTGCTCGATCACGACGGCCCGGTCGGCGCCTCGGAGCGCAATGCGGCGCGCATTTTCAATGCCGATCATTGTTTCTTTGTCACCAATGGCACCTCGACCTCGAACAAGATGGTGTGGCATGCCAATGTGGCGCCGGGCGATATCGTCATTGTCGACCGCAACTGTCACAAGTCGATCCTGCACGCCATCATCATGACCGGTGCCAATCCGGTGTTCCTGATGCCGACGCGCAATCATCTAGGCATCATCGGGCCGATTCCGCTGGAAGAGTTCAAGCTCGAAAACATCCGCAAGAAAATCGAGGCCAACCCCTTCATCAAAGACAAGAAAGCCAAGCCGCGCATCCTCACCATCACCCAGTCCACATATGACGGCGTGCTGTACAACGTCGAGACGCTGAAGGAAACGCTGAACGGCCAGGTTGAAACATTGCATTTCGACGAGGCCTGGCTGCCGCATGCGACTTTCCACGAGTTCTACAAGAACATGCATGCCATCGGCAAGGATCGTCCGCGCTCCAAGGATGCGATCATTTATGCGACGCACTCCACGCACAAGCTGCTGGCCGGGATCTCGCAGGCCTCGCAGATCATCGTGCAGGATTCGGTGAAGCGCAAGCTCGACCGCCATGCTTTCAACGAAGCCTATCTGATGCACACCTCGACCTCGCCGCAATACGCCATAATCGCCAGCTGCGATGTGGCGGCAGCGATGATGGAGCCGCCGGGCGGCACCGCCCTGGTCGAGGAATCGATCCTCGAGGCGCTGGATTTCCGGCGCGCCATGCGCAAGGTCGATGCCGAATTCGGCAAGGACTGGTGGTTCAAAGTCTGGGGCCCGGACAAGCTGAGCGAAGAAGGCATCGGCACCCAGGAAGACTGGACGCTCAAGGCCAATGAAAAATGGCATGGCTTCGGCAATCTGGCGCCGGGCTTCAATATGCTCGATCCGATCAAGTCGACCATCGTCACCCCGGGCCTCGACGTGTCCGGCAAATTTGCCAAGACCGGCATCCCGGCGTCCATCCTCACCAAGTTCCTCGCCGAGCACGGCGTGATCGTCGAGAAGACCGGGCTGTACTCCTTCTTCATCATGTTCACCATCGGCATCACCAAGGGCCGCTGGAATACCTTGCTGACCGCCTTGCAGCAGTTCAAGGACGATTATGATCGCAACCAGCCGATGTGGAAGATCCTGCCGGAGTTCATCGCCACCCAGCCGCGCTACGAGAAGATCGGCCTGCGCGACCTCTGCCAGCAGATTCACGATATGTACAAGGCGCATGACATCGCGCGCCTGACCACGGAAATGTATTTGTCGAACATGGTGCCGGCAATGAGCCCGGCCGATGCCTTCGCCAAGATGGCGCATCGCGAAATCGACCGCGTGCCCATCGATGAACTGGAAGGCCGCGCCACCAGCGTGATGCTGACGCCCTATCCGCCCGGCATTCCCCTGCTGATTCCGGGCGAACGCTTCAACAAGACCATCGTGCAATATCTGCGCTTTGCGCGCGAGTTCAACTCGGCATTCCCCGGTTTCGAGACCGATGTGCACGGCCTGGTGGAAGAAAAGCAGGATGGCAAGCTGGCCTACTACGTCGATTGCGTGCGCCAGTCCGATGCGCCGCTGTAATTGCCTGCGCCCGCATTCCCGGTTGTTTCTTCATCCAGATCGCGTATGCATGCACTGGTCGTAGACGACGATGAAGTCGTCGTGGAGTTTTTCAGAATTTGCCTGGCGCGCCTGGGCTATGAGGTATCGACTGCCGCAGACGGCATGGCGGCGCTTGATTTGTGCAAACAGCGTCCTTTCGATGTCGTGCTCTGCGATGTGCGCATGCCGCGCCTCAACGGCATCAGCTTCATCCGCAACGTCAGGCGCATGGTGCCCGGCGCGGCCGGCCGCATCATCATGATTTCTGCGGTGGACGACCGCGCGGTGCGCGCCGATGCGCTGGCGGCCGGCGCGGAGGCCTTTCTGCTGAAGCCGGTCTCGGCAGTTGCCTTGACGAAACTGTTGGCGGCGCCCGGCGCTGTCGGGAGCTGAGACGCATGGCGCAGGACTTCTGGCAGTCCAGCGGGTATGCAACGCTGAGCAGAAACGATCATGGCTGGTTGCGCGTCACGCCCGACTACCTGCGTTTTATCCTGCAACGTCCCGAACTGGCGCCAATCGCCGAATCGGGGTCGCGCGAGCGTGCCTTGCATGCCACGCTCCTGGACGACCCTTTGCGCGCAATGGCGGCGACCGATCTGGAAGGCATCGAGGACGCCGATGCGCGCGAGAACTACATTCATTTCCTGAAGCTGCGCAAAAGCCTGCTCGATGCGGTGACGCTGGAGCGTTTTTATCTGCAATCGTTTCGCAAGGGCATTGTCGATACCCCACCCGCGTTTCTGGACATGGCGGCGCATGCCATCAGCCGCAGCCTGCTGGAGGGGTGCGCGGATCCCTACGAGCTTCGCGCCGGGGAGATGTTCTTCCGCCGGCAGCGCGTTTCCACCGAGGGCGGGCAGGTGCTGGCAGCCGATGCCGAGACGATCCGGATGTTTGCCGAAACCGGCGGGTTCGGCAACGTCGGACGGCTGATTGCCCGGCAGGGCACGCCCCTGGCCAGCGTCAACATGGACGTGATGTCGCACGAAAATGCACAGCTCTACTGGTTGCGCGAAAGCCGCTACGCCTGGCTGCTCGATCTCACGCGCGGCCGTGCAGGGGAACAGGCCCTGTCCCGCCTGATGAGCCGCTGGGTGAAGCATTTTCTCGGCGTCGAAGTCGCCATCGAATCGCTGGCCAATATTGAGGACGATGCCTGGCGCTGGCACCTGGGCCTCGATGTCGAGGCCAGCGCGATCCTGAACGATCTGTACGAGGGCCGGGAAGTGGATGATGCGCGCCGGCAACGCCTGATTGCGCTGTTTCGACTAAGCTTCGCCGATGCGCGCGATATGCGCGCCGATGTCGCCGGCAAGCCGGTGTACCTTGGCATGGCGGTCAACGGCGAGAACGTGCTGAAGTTCAAGCCGCAGAATCTGCTGCTGAATTTGCCGTTGTCGCCGACGCGCTGAACGGTCGCCGCCGCCATCTGGCCCGCAAGAAATTGGACTACACTTGAACGATATTCACACAGGAACCGATATGACCACGCAAAGAGAACACCCGGCCGTTGCCATGCTGCGCAGCGAAATCGAGATGATGATGTCCGACCGCGACGCCTTGCTGCGCGTTGCCGGCGCCGCCGCGAAGTTTGTGGAAAAGGTGAACATCGCAAGATTGCCGGTATCGGCGATCCCGCTGGCAGAGTCGCTGGCATCCAGCGTCAACGCGCTGTCGGAGGATTCGCTGAAGGATGCGCTGCAAAGCGTGAAACGCCGCTGATCGCATGTACCGTTTGGGCGCGGCGCGAATAAAAACGGACCCGAGGAGATGATATGAATGAAGAAACGCTCAATATGTCGATTCGCAAGTTTCTGAAATCGGTCGGTGTACAGTCGCAGCGCGAAATCGAACAGGCCGTTTCAGGGGCCGTGACGGCCGGCAGACTCAAGGGCCATGAAAAGCTTGCGGCCAAGGTGACGTTGACCATCGAGTCCCTGGGCGTGACCAGGACGATCGACGGCACCATCGAACTTGAATAGACCGGACGCGTTCACCGTCCCTGTCCAGTATCCGCGGCGCCAGGCCCGCCTGACGCGGTGGCTTGGGCGCTGGCTGATGCAGGTGTCGGGCTGGCATTTCGACGGCGAGTTTCCCGATGTGCCCAAGCTCATCATTGCGGTGGCGCCGCATACATCCAACTGGGATTTCATTGTCGGCATCATGGCCCTGTGGGCTCTGGATATCCGCATTTCCTTCATCGGCAAACATACGCTGTTCAAGGGGCCGTTCGGCGCATGGCTACGCTCTTTGGGCGGCATCCCGGTAGATCGCGGCAAATCGCATGGCGTGGTCGGCGAAGTGGTCAATGCCTTCAATGCCAGCGAGAAGATGCTCTTTGCGCTGGCGCCGGAAGGCACGCGTCAGCGCGACAAGGGCTTCAAAAGCGGATTCCTGCATATGGCGCAGGGCGCGCAGGTGCCGGTCCTGCTGGCCTATTTCGATTTTCCGACGCGCACGATTGGCTTCGGCACGGTGCTGATACCCAGCGGCGATGTCGAGCGCGATATGCAGTCGGTGCTGGCCTTTTACCGCCCGGTGCGCGGCAAATACACCAAGGATTGGCAGCGCCTGCCGGCAAGGTGACTGAACCTCGTCGGCGGTTATTGGCGTAGCCCGGCCCTGTTTTAGCGCGGTTGCACCTTGGGCTTGAGCGTTAATGGTGCGTCGCCAATAATCGTTTCGATTCCGCAAGTAATTAATAACATTGATTTTTATTGGGGAATGCAAGTTGGCATGGCAAATGCTTATATAGCTTGGCGATGAGCAATCATCGTCAATTTCTCCTCCGAGAGCGGTTTGCCCGGCACCCCAAAGGTGCCGGGCTTTTTCTTTGGGTCAGGCCATTAATGAACCAAGAGCGGCTACTTTTCAGCAACAGCTTTTCTCACTCTGAATTGGCGGGCACTTGACGGTGCCATAGGAGCAGAACACGCAGCAGTCGCCGGATCGGGGCTTATGCAAGGTCTTGCATCGCGTACATTCCCAGAAAAACAGGCAGGCATCCGTCGGCATGGTTTGCGTTTCCGGTGCGCCGCACGTCGGGCAGGTCAGCGTGGATTCATAAATCACTGCGGCGACGCTCATGACTTTTTTTCGCTCGATGGATAGCCGGCGTTGGCCGTAGCCTGGGTCAGTTTGGCGAGCGTGGTTCTGGCATTGTCGAAGGTGACGATCGCCTGCTTCTTTTCGAAGCTGACTTCCACCCTGGCGACGCCATCAACCTTGCTCAGCGCTTTCTTGATCGTAATCGGACAGGCGGCGCAGTCCATGCCGGGGACCGACAGCGTCACGGTTTGTGGTTCGGCGAGCGCCATTGCGGAGGCGCCCGCGAGAGCGAGGCAACAGGCAAGATTCAGCAGGGTTTTCATGAAGGGTCCTTAATAGAAAAACGGCGCGAAGTAGGGAAAGCCGACGGCTATGGCGACGAGCACCATGGCGACCCAGAAAAACAATTTGTAGATGCGTTGCGTTTCGGGCAAGGCGCAAATCTCACCCGGTGCACACACTTGCGGCGAACGCCGGTAGATGCGATAGCCGGCATAACCCAGCGCCGCAAAGGCCAGCAGCAGAAACACCGGCCTCGCCGGTTCCAGCGCCGTCAAATTCGACAGCCAGGCGCCGCCGAGACCGATGGAAACGAAAATGAGCGGACCCAGGCAGCAGGCCGAAGCCAGGATAGCCGCAAGCCCGCCCAGCGCCAGTGCGCCGGATTTTAGATGGCGATCGGAATTTTGATTTTGTTCCATATTTGATACACACTCTATTCCTGTACCCAAGTACGGAGTCAAGCCCATGTTGAAAGAAGGTGCTTTGGATGGGGCCACCATCGGCCAAGCGGCCAGAGCGGTCGACGTCAATGTCGAAACCATTCGTTATTACCATCGCATCGGCTTGCTGCCGTTACCGCCGCGTGTGCGCGGCAGCATTCGGCGATATTCGATAGATTCGATCCAGCGGCTTTCGTTCATCCGTCGCGCACAGCAGCTCGGTTTCAGCCTTGAGGAAATCGCGGATTTGCTGCAGCTGGAGAAAACCCGCAGTTGCAGCGACGCACGCCATATTGCGGAAGCGAAACTGGCCGATGTCGGCCGTAAAATTGCCGACCTGAGCGGAATCCAGAATTACCTGAATACCTTGGTGCGCCGCTGCAAATCGGGTAAGACCGCCGACTGTCCTATTTTTGAAGCGCTGTTGCCGCTGTTGTGAATGATGCCGGTGCGTTCGCCATCTGTGCGCGTGCAATTTGACGCCGACGCAGCATCAGGTAAGCCGCCGGAATGACAAACATCGACAATAGCGGTGCGGTGACCATGCCGCCCACCATGGGTGCCGCGATGCGCTGCATCACCTCCGAGCCGGTACCGCTGGCCCACATGATCGGTATCAGTCCCGCAATGATCACGGCCACGGTCATCGCCTTGGGCCTCACACGCAGTACCGCACCTTCGCGAATCGCCGCCAGCAGGTCGGCCTCGGTATGGTTGCCGGTCGCGAGCTTCGCCTCCCAGGCGTGGCGCAGATAGAGCAGCATGATCACACCGAATTCGGCTGCCACCCCGGACAGCGCGATAAAGCCCACTGCGCTGGCCACCGAGATGGCGTGACCGAGCAGATACAACAGCCAGAATCCGCCAACTGCGGCAAATGGCAGGGTCAGCATGATCAACGCGGCTTCATCGACGCGTCTGAAGGTGAGATAGAGCAATACGAAGATGATCAGCAGCGTGAAGGGCACGACAATGGCCAGCTTGGCCTTGGCGCGCTCCAGATACTCGAACTGCCCCGACCAGGAGACGGAATAGCCCGGTGACAATTTCACTGCACCGGCCACGGCTTGCTGCATGTCTTTGACGGCCGAGGCCAGATCGCGGCCGCGAATATCCACATAGACCCAGCCGGACAGGCGCGCATTCTCGCTTTTCAGCATTGGCGGGCCGTCGGTAATCTTGATCTCGGCAACCGCCGACAGCGGAATCTGCGCGCCGCGCTCGGTGACGATCGGCAAATTGCGGATCTTCTCGACCGAATCGCGGATCTCGCGCGGGTAGCGCACATTGATCGGGAAACGCTGCAGGCCTTCGACCGTCTCACCGATATTGTCGCCGCCGATGGCGGCCGCCACCACGCTTTGCACATCGCTGACATTCATGCCATAGCGCGCCGCCACCGGGCGATTGATCTGGATATCGATATAGCGGCCGCCGCTGAGGCGTTCGGCCAGTGCCGAGGTAACACCCGGCACGTTTTTCACCGCGCGCTCGATGTCCTGTGCGATGCGGTCAATTTCCGCGAGGTCCGTGCCGCCGACCTTGACGCCGACCGGGCTCTTGATGCCGGTGGCCAGCATGTCGATACGGTTGCGGATCGGCGGTATCCACAGGTTGGCGAGGCCCGGCAGCCTGACGGTGCGGTCCAGTTCCTCGATCAGCTTTTCGCTGGTCATGCCGGCGCGCCATTCGCTTTGCGGCTTGAACTGGATGGTGGTCTCGACCATTTCCATCGGCGCCGGATCGGTGGCGGTTTCGGCGCGGCCGATCTTGCCGAACACCTGCTTGACCTCGGGTACCTGCATGATCAGCTTGTCGGTCTGCTGCAGAATTTCCGCGGCCTTGCCCGCGGACAGGCCGGGCAGGGCCGAGGGCATGTACAGCAGGTCGCCTTCATCCATCGGCGGCATGAATTCGCCGCCCAGTTGCAGTACGGGATAGGCCGTCGCCGCCAATATGGCCAGCGCGACTGCCAGGGTGGCTTTCGGAAACTGCAGCACCTTGTCGAGAAGGGGTCGGTACAGGCGGATGAGGAGGCGATTCAGCGGATTGGCCTGCTCGGGAGGAATGCGCCCGCGAATCAGATAGCCCATCAGGATCGGGATCAGGGTTACGGCCAGACCCGCGGCGGCGGCCATCGCATAGGTCTTGGTGAACGCCAGCGGCGAGAATAACCGGCCCTCCTGCGCTTCGAGCGTGAATATGGGAATGAAGGACAGGGTGATGATCAGCAGGCTGAAAAACAGCGCCGGCCCGACCTCGGCAGCGGCGTCGCCGATCACCTGCCATTGCGCCTCGCCATCAAGCTTGCCATTGTTGCGATTGGGATTGGCGTGATGCCAGGCCTCGATATGCTTGTGCGCATTCTCGATCATCACCACGGCCGCATCGACCATGGCGCCGATGGCAATGGCGATACCGCCCAGCGACATGATGTTGGCATTCACGCCCTGATAGTGCATGACGATGAACGCCATCAGGATGCCCAGCGGCAGGGAAATGATCGCCACGAATGCCGAGCGCAGATGGAACAGGAAGGCAAAACACACCACCGCGACGACGATGAATTCCTCGATCAGCTTGTGACTCAAATTATTCACGGCGCGATGGATCAGCTCGGAGCGGTCATACACCGGCACGATTTCCACGCCCGCCGGCAGGCCCGGTTTCAAGGCCGCCAGCTTGGCCTTGACGGCGTCGATGGTCTCGAGCGCATTTTTGCCGGAACGCATCACGATCACGCCGCCGACTGCTTCGCCTTCGCCGTTCAATTCCGAAATGCCGCGGCGCATTTCCGGACCCAGCTGAATGCGCGCGACATCCTTCAGCAGCACCGGCACGCCGGTTTCGCTGGTCATCAGCGGAATCGACTGGAAATCCTCGATTGATTTGAGATAGCCGCTGGCGCGCACCATGTACTCGGCTTCACCCAGCTCCAGCACCGAGCCGCCGGTTTCCTTGTTGGCGTTCTGGATGGCGGCGACGATCTTGCCGTGCGGGATGTTGTAGGCACGCAGGCGATCCGGATCGAGCACCACCTGGTACTGCTTGACCAGGCCGCCGACGGTCGCCACTTCGGCGACGTTCGGCAAGGTTTTCAATTCGTACTTGAGGAACCAGTCCTGCAGGGCGCGCAGCTCGGAAAGATCATGCTTGCCGGTCTTGTCGATGAGCGCATATTCATAAATCCAGCCCACCCCGGTGGCATCGGGGCCGAGCGCGGGCTTGGCGTTCTGCGGCAGGCGGCTCTGCACCTGGTTCAGGTATTCCAACACGCGCGAGCGCGCCCAGTACTGGTCGGTGCCGTCCTCGAACAGGATGTAGACGAAGGAATCGCCGAAGAAGGAATAGCCGCGCACCGTCTTCACCCCCGGCACCGACAGCATGGTGGTGGTGAGCGGGTAGGTGATCTGGTTTTCGACAATCTGCGGCGCCTGGCCGGGGAAGGTGGTGCGAATGATGACCTGCACATCGGACAGATCGGGGATCGCGTCCAGCGGCGTGCGCTGCAGCGACCATACGCCCCAGGCGGTCAAGAATGCGGCAGACAGCAAGACCAGAAAGCGATTGCCGATCGACCATCGAATCAGCGCTGCGATCATGGTTTCATCTCCATGGCGTCTTTGGGCCCGACCTTGGGCTCGATCTTGGGCATAACCTTGCTCATTTCAAATTCGCCCTTGCTGTTCAGCGTCAGCTCGAATGTCACCATGCCGCCTTCCTTGACGCCGGGTGCGATGGCGCCGGCCGGTGCCTTGAACTCCATGGTCATCGCGCCCATTTGCAGGCTCGGGATCGGTCCATGCGAAACGGTCAGGGTGTCCTTGCCGATTTTTTCGACGCGGCCTTCGCCCTGGTGAGTTTCAGCTGAGGTCCCGGACATGCGATTGCCGGTGGCTTTCAGGCTCGCTTCGGAATCGATCAGGAATTGCCCGGACAGCACCACCTTCATGCCGCGCGCGAGGCCCTTGCGGATTTCGGTCATGCCCGCGGCCTCGGCGCCGGTCTCGATGTCGACCGGCATGAACTGTTGCTTGCCGTCCTGCGCGGTGTCGGCCACGATCACCACGCTGCGCGTCCCGGTCGCGATCACCGCCTCGCTCGGCACCATCAGCACTTCGCCGCCCTTGCTGGCCGCGAACGATACGGTGGCATACATGCCCGGCTTCAACTTGCCGGCGGGATTGGCCACCTCCACGCGCACCTTGAGCGTGCGCGTCGCCATATTGATGTCGGGCAACAAGGCGGTCACGCGCGCCTTGAACGTTTCACCGGGCCAGGCCGGTACGGTGGCGGTGGTGACGCCGCCCGGCTTGATCCATGCCGTTTGCGTTTCCGGCACATCGGCATTGATCCAGACTGTGCTCAGGCCGTTGATGCGAAACAGCATCGCGCCCGGCGCCACGCTCATGCCTTCGCGAACGGCGAGCTCGCCGATTACGCCGGACGCGGGTGCCAGCAGGGTAATGCGCGGACGCGCTTTGCCGTCTGCGGCCACGGCGGCGATGGTGGATTCGCTCATGCCCAGCAGCAGCAAGCGCTGGCGTGCTGCTTGGCGCAGGGCCTCATTGGCCTGCGGGCTGCGTTGCAGCGCGAGGAATTCTTCCTGCGCGGCAACCCACTCCGGCGCCAGGATTTCGGCGAGCGGCTGACCTTTCACGACCGGGTCGAGGGGCGCGCGCACGAACAGTTTTTCGATAAAGCCCGCTACCTTGGCCTGCACCAGCACCACCGCACGCTCATCGAAAGCGACGGTGCCGACGGCCTCGACTTTTTTGTCGACCTTGCCCGATGTGACTTCGGCTACGCGGATGCCGAGGTTCTGCACCACCCGCGAACTGATGTTCACCGAGCCGCTATCCGCACCGCCATCGGCAAAGACGGGCACCAGCATCATGTCCATGAAGGGCGATTTGCCGGGCTTGTCGAAACGGGTTTGCGGATACATCGGGTCGTAGTAGTAGAGCGGTTTTTTCTCGCCTGAGGCTGTCGCGCCCGTATCGGTAGCGACGGCCGGCGCCTGCATGGACGCATTCATGCGCTGCATGGCGATCCAGTAGCCACCGCCGCCGGCGGTAAGTAGCACTGCAACGGCGGAAACGGCGATGATGATCTTGTTTTTCATTTGGCATCCTTTGCATCCGGCAGCAGGAAATTCAGATTGGCCCAGGCGCGCGCCTGCTCGGCCTGTGCGGTCAATTGGTTCATTCGGGTTTCAATTTCGAGGCGCCGCGCTTCGAGCACCGGTGTCAGGTCGCCGCGCCCGCCGCGATAGGCGGCCAGCGCGGCTTCGCTGCGCTCATGCGCCAGCGGCAGCAGATCGCTGGCGTAACGATCGATGCGCTTGTTGGCCGCGTTCCAGTCGGCAAGCATGGCTTCGATATCGGCGGCATGAGCGCGTTTGGCGTCTTCAGCCTGGGCGCGAATTTGCTCGAGCTGGGCCGATTTGGCGGCGATGGCCGGATCCTGGCGGCGACTCTGGAAAATCGGCAAGTCGATGCGCACGCCGATCGATACCATGTTCGAAAACGCCGGGCCGCGCTGCTGGTAGGCGACCTCGAGGCTCCAGTCCGGATGCCTGGCCGCCTGCGCGAGCCGCATCTCGCTTTGCGCCATCGCTTCCAGCGGCGCATACATGGCGAGGTGCGGATGGTTGTCGAGGTCCGCCGTCAGCGCACGATGCGGATGCGAGAGCTGGTCAAAGGCCGGTGGCGCATCCAGCGGCTGGCGCGCAGCCGCGCCGATCCAGCGGCCGAGGTTGGCTTCCGCGCGGGCGATGAGCCGTTCGCTGTCAATGACGCGGTCGTCGAGCTGCGCGTTGGCGAGGCGTGCGTTGAAGGTGTCCGACGCCATGCCCTTGCCGCCGGCCAGCGCCGCATTCGCGGCACTGATTTGCAATTCGGTTTCGCGCGACATTTCCACCAGCAGGGCGCGCTGCTGTTCGGCAAAGTAACGTTCGATCCATGCGAGCGCCACATCGCGCTGCAGATTGACCGTGGCGAGCGAGAGTGCCGCCTCTTCTTTGCGCACCTCGGCCTCGGCACGCGCGCCGCGCAGCTTCAATTTTTCATCGCGCGTGAATTCCTGCATGAAGCCGATCTTGCGCATGGTCATGAAGTCGCGCGTGACATTGAAACGGTCGGCGCCATCGGCCGGCAGATTGTCGATGCCGGCAATCAGCTTGGGATCGGCCTGCTCGGTTGCGCCGATGCTGGCTTGCTGCGCGGCGCGCACGCCGGCGGCCTGCGCTTCGAGTTGCGGGGCATTTGCAGCGGCCAGGCGCTGTGCATCGGCCAACGATAGCGGTGCGGCGCCAGCAGCGGCAGCGCAAAAAAGAAAAATGAAAATGAACAGCGAACGGAAAATCATATTGCCTCCTGATGGAACAGACACGGCGCGCCGCGAATGGGCACGCAATCAGCAGGGCAATACGGTCAGATACGGAAGCAGGCGTTGCGCAGAAGTATCGGCGGGGAGTGATGCGGGGAGGTCTCGTCGATGCTGGCGGCAGCAGCGACTTGGGTTGCGGGTTGCGGTTCGGGCAGGCGGGCGACGAAGGCGGGCACGAAATCCGTGGCGATGGCGTTTATGGCCGAGGCCACATTTTTGTGGCTGTCCTGGCAATGCGCTTCGCACAGGCCATCCGCTTTGTCGCTTTGTTGATGGCAGGGCATCGGCGCCTCGGCGCTTTGCTGCGCCTGAATGTCCTGCGCAACGACCGGGCAGGCATAGGCCGCGACCATGAACTGGGCGAACAGGATTCCCAGTGCGGCGGCACTTGCAGCGAGTTTGCGAATGAAGCGATGCGAGGACATGTGCGGATTGTATGCCAATGCGGGGCTGTTCGCTTGTTCAGCAGGGGCGGGGCCAAGTTCAATAAATCCTTGAACAGTGTGAATCGCATGTGTGAGTCGGGAAAAACATAGCCCAAGCTTGACCCCATCCTGCCATCCATTCTGCTAGCAGTTCATTGGTTCGATCCACCACCCGTTTTTTTCGATAAATTTTATGGTCCGGCCAGAGCTTGCTATTTCGTCAATCGTAAACGGTGGCACAACGACTGAAAATTCCTTCGCCCCCTTTAACTCGACTTCGAAATACAAGACAAACCACCTATCACCTTGATTTATGGACTTCACTGCTCTCAGCTGAATCTCCGGCGGCAGCGGGCGGTTTACCCCTGTGCCTCGATTAACCTCGCGAATTTCATTTGGTGTAATTTTGAGTGGCATTGTTGGTTCTGCGCCATAGGCAGCAAATTCGGCTGGGCGGATACTTAAAGTGCTCTTCCCCGCCCGCTCCTGCGGCCGCCGGTAAAATGAGCCATCCGGTACCCAATCGTAAGCCACATTGAAAACCAGCCTCAGTGATACAACGCCTTGCCGAATGTCACGGCGCCCGACTGACACGGCGAGTTGACCGTTACCCACATCGATATCCATTCCCGTGGGAGGGCCGACATCGCCATGGCAATCCTCGGGATGAGCAATCAACCCTTCGGAGAAAGGCTGGTAATACTTTCCAAACATGGGTGCACAGCTACAAAGGAAAAGAAGTAAAGAGACCGCTAAAATCCTTCGCGAGGGGATATAGATCGGGTTGGGTGCTGTTTTCTTTGTATTAATTGCATCTCCATATTGATCAAAATTTTAGTGTGATAAACCAGTTCCAATTTGGCCAGGTTTCCCGTTGAACTCGTACATTCAACTAGCCTGACCGCTTTAACAAAGTCAAGCACTGGTGCGGCGTTCGAAGCAAAAATGCCCCAAACACCTCGCCAAATGGCGTTCTACGTTTTTTGAATCACTACCGCTACCGGCTTCACCGTCGGATTCGGACGACGTTTCAAGCCCAGTCGTTTTTCCAGGAAACGTTCAACGTTCTTCCATACATCGAGCTCTTCCAGCACCGGATTGAGCACATTCGTGATCACGCAGTAGTGCGAGTTCTTTTCGCCATGATGGTGCCTGGCGTGGTGGCGCTGGGTTTGCAGCAGCTTCAGTTTCTGCAGCCAGCTGACGATGCGCCCGTTCTCCTGCGGATTTTGATGCGTCCATTTGTGGATCTGGTTGGCGTTGGCCGTGAGGATGGCGAACAGCCAGAGTTGCCAGCTCAATTGCTCACACCACCAGGCCACGCCGACCAGCAGCATGCTCAGCAACAGCAGGTCCCATGAACTCGAAAACCAGCTGTGGGCCAGGAAGGCCCGCGGGCGATGATGGTGTTCAATATTGGCTTCGGCAACCAATCTGCCGATAAGGGGTGTATCGCGGCGTGCATAGGCATCTTCCGCCCAGTGCACCGCACCAGTCACAAAGTCGGCGACCAACACCACGGCGGCGCTTTGAGTCATCACTCCCAGGGTGTTTCCCATATGTTCGAGCGGGCAGGTGTCGATTGGCTGGCGTCCTGCGGCTCTTAGTTCCTTTCCGGTTGTTGAGGGGCCGGATACAACACCAATGTTGGTGCCGTGCTCATCCGTGGGCGCATCTTCAACAAGGGCGCGGTGCCGCGCAATCGAGCCTTGCGCCGGTACCGAAATGCACTACCGCAAGGCGCATCGCCGCAGGGCGGCGCTTCGATATACTGCGAAGCAAAACCAATTCAACGCAATTCAACCAATGGAGCTCGTCAATGGATCGCAGGGATTTCATCAAACTGGGCGTGGCCTTGAGCGCGGGTAGCGCCGCCGCAGACGTGGCCGCCGCGCCGGGCAAATATGTCAATATCGTTGAAGCCTCGGTCGCCGATCTGCAGGCCGCGATGACGGCCGGCACGCTCAGTGCGAAATCCCTGACTGCGCAATATCTGGCGCGCATCCGCAAGATCGACAAATCCGACTACTACCTCAATGCCGTGATCGAACTCAATCCGGATGCGCTGGCGATTGCCGAGGCGCTTGATCGCGAACGCAAGCTGAAAGGGCCGCGCGGTCCGCTGCACGGCATCCCCGTGCTGATCAAGGACAATATCGCCACGGCGGACAAGATGCAGACCACCGCCGGCTCGCTGGCGCTGGTCGGCGCCAAGGCGCCGCGCGATGCCTTCCTGGTGGGTAAATTGCGCGAGGCCGGCGCGGTGATTCTGGGCAAGACCAATTTGAGCGAATGGGCCAATATCCGCTCCACGCGTTCGACCTCGGGCTGGAGTGCGCGCGGCGGACTCACCAAGAACCCGTATGCGCTGGATCGCAATACCAGCGGCTCCAGCGCCGGCTCGGGCGCCGCGATGGCCGCCAGCCTCGCCGCGGTCGCGGTCGGCACCGAGACCGATGGCTCGATTACTTCGCCGTCCTCGATCAACGGCCTGGTCGGGATCAAACCGACGGTGGGCCTGATCAGTCGCGACGGCATCGTGCCGATTTCGCATTCGCAGGACACCGCGGGGCCGATGACCCGCACCGTCGCCGATACCGCGATTCTGCTCACGGCCATGGCCGGTGTGGATGCACGCGATGCGGTGACTGCGGCCGGCGCCGGCAAGGCGCTCGATTACAGCAAGTTTCTCGATGCGGATGGCCTCAAGGGCGCGCGCATCGGCGTGGTGCGCAATGCCATGGCCTCGAACCTGCGCGTGCAGGCGATTGTCGATGCAGCCATCGCCGTGTTGAAGGACAAGGGCGCGATCCTCGTCGATGTGGACGTTCCCAATATCAGCAAGTATGGCGACTCCGAACTGGAAGTACTGCTGTATGAGTTGAAGGCCGGTCTGAACAGATACCTGGCTGAGTTCGGCCAGGGCGCGCCGGTGCAGACGCTCAGGGATGTGATTGCCTTCAACGAGAAAAATCGCGAACGCGAGATGCCGTTCTTCGATCAGGAATTGTTCATCCGCGCCGAGGCCAAGGGCGGCCTCGACAGCAAGGAATACCTGGAGGCGCTGGCCAATAATCATAAATACTCGCGCGCCGAGGGTATCGACAAGGTGATGGGCGAGAACAGGCTCGATGCCCTGTTTGCCCTCACTGGCGGCCCGGCCTGGATAACGGACTATGTGAATGCCGATCACTTCGGCGACAGCTTCACCACGCCGGCGGCCGTGGCCGGCTATCCGCATATCACGGTGCCGGCAGGCTTCATTGCCGGGCTGCCGATCGGCGTTTCCTTTGTGGCCGGCGCCTGGGCCGAAGGCACCCTGATCAAGCTGGCGTATGCGTTTGAGCAGGCAACCAGGCATCGGCGCGCGCCTGGCTATGCGGCCAGGGTGAACGTGGGTTCGCGCCTCGGCTGAGTGCAGCAAGACACGCGTGGATGCCACGCGTGTTCAGTTGCCGTGCTGGTGGTGAATATCCGGAAAGTGCGGATGCTCGTGGCTGAGCGCGCCATGCGCATGCTCGTGCACATGCGGCTCGCGTCCGTCCCATGCAAAGTCGTGCCGGTGCTGATGATGTTCATCATGCACATGGCTGTGCGCATGCTGCATGGGCTGGTGCTGATGCGGGTGAGAATGATGTTCGCTCAAGTGCAGCCACAGGCCCAGCGCCATCAGCGCGGCGGCGATCCAGAACAGCAGACCCGGGGCCTCGCCTGGCAATAGCAGGGCGATCAGCGCGCCCACAAACGGCGCCGCCGAGAAATAAGCGCCGGTGCGCGCGGTGCCCAGATGGCGCAGCGCCAGAACAAACAAAACCAGGCTGAGGCCATAGCCGACAAAACCAAGCAATCCGGCCGCGCTCACTTGTACCGGTCCCGGCACCACGGCGCCTGCGGCCAGCGCGATGGCGAGATTGATGCTGCCGGCGACGAGGCCCTTGATGCAGGCAATCTGCACCGCATCGCTGGCCGAAATCTTGCGTGTCAGATTGTTGTCGATTGCCCAGCACAGACAGGCGCCAACAATGGCCAGCGTACCCCACGCCAAACCGGCATGCGTGGCGGGCTGCCAGGACAGCAGTGCGCCGGCAATGACAATGCAAAGCATGCCGAGAAAAATCCGCCGGTCGAAATTCTCCTTGAACACAAACCAGGCCAGCGCCGCGGTGAACACGCCTTCCAGATTCAGCAACAAGGATGCGGCGGCGGCGGCGGTCAGGCTGAGCCCCAGCATCAGCAAGGCCGGGCCGGCAACACCCCCGGCAAGCACGGCCGCCGCCAGCCAGGGCATATCGGCGCGCAACAATCGCGTCGCGCCCGATTCAGATTCACCATATGTCCGGCGCAGCATGAACCACAGCAGCAAGCCGAAGCCGCTGCCGAGATACAGCAATCCGGCCAGCATCAGTGGCGCTATCTGCCCGAGCAGCAGCTTGGCCAGCGGGGTGCTGAGGCCGAACAAAACGGCGGATGAAAGTGCGTACAGCACGCCTGCGTTCATGAACAACATCCTTGCTCTGATCAGCGGGTAGCGCCGGCTATTTGGCGACTCGCTGGCGTCCCGATGATAGGGCCCGGGCCGGTGGGCGGCAAGCGTAAATTTGGAATGTGCATTGGCCTGCGAGCCAGTATCCACGCGCTTTTACAAAGGCACCCTCTGGAACGCCGCGTCCAGCCTGCCTCTCCGGGCAATGCACCTTGTTTTCTTTCGGCGATTTGTAGACGTCCGCTATACTCGCAAACGGTATTCAGACATTTCAAATAACCCAAATGGAGCGCGGCGATGAATCGCAGGGACTTTATGCGTATCGGCATGGTCGGTGCCGGCACCTTGAGCGGGGGGCAGGCGATGGCGGCGGTCGGCAGCGGCAAAAAGAGCGCGTTCAGCATTGAAGAAACGGGCGTAGCCGCATTGCAGGCGGCAATGCAATCAGGCAAGACCAGTTCGCAGGCGCTGGTGAAGGCCTATCTGGCGCGCATCAGGAAAATCGACAAATCCGGCCCGCATATCAATTCCATCATCGAGCTCAATCCCGATGCGCTGACAATTGCCGCCGCACTCGACAAGGAACGCAAAGAGAAAGGTCCGCGCGGACCTTTGCACGGCATCCCGGTGCTGATCAAGGACAATATCGCCACCGCGGACAAGATGCAGACCACGGCGGGTTCCCTGGCCCTGGTCGGCGTCAAGCCGCAGCGCGATGCCTTCATCGTCGAGAAATTGCGCGCCGCCGGCGCCGTCATTCTCGGCAAAACCAATTTGAGCGAATGGGCCAATTTCCGCTCCACACGTTCCACTTCGGGCTGGAGCGGGCGCGGCGGGCTTACCCGAAATCCCTATGCGCTGGATCGCAATACCAGCGGTTCCAGTTCAGGTTCGGGCGCCGCGATCGCGGCGAGCCTGGCGGCGGTGGCGATCGGCACCGAGACCGATGGCTCGATCATCTCGCCTTCCTCGGCCAATGGCTTGGTGGGCCTCAAGCCGACCTTGGGCCTGATCAGCCGCAGCGGCATAATCCCGATCGCGGCCTCCCAGGACACGGCCGGACCGATGGCGCGCACCGTGGCGGACGCAGCGGCCCTCCTGACCGCGCTTGCCGGTACCGATCCACGCGATGACGCGACTAGGGATGCCGACAGCCGTGTGCAGGACTACACGACGTTTCTCAATGCCGATGGTCTCGCCGGCGTGCGCATCGGCGTGGTGCGTGCCAATTTTGGTGGCCGCAATGATCTGGCCTCCGCCGTGGTTGAAGAGGCGCTGAAGACCTTGACCGCCAAGGGCGCCATTCTGATCGATGTGGAACTGCCCAATGCCGGCAAGTATGGTGCGGCCGAGCTTGAGGTGCTGACTTATGAACTGAAGGCCGGCCTCAATGCCTATCTCGCCGATTGCGTGCCGGGCGCGTCCGATGTGTCGCCAATACGCACGCTCAAGGACCTGATCGAGTTCAACGATAAGAATCGCGAGCGCGAACTCAAGTATTTCGGCCAGGAACATTTTCTTCGCGCCGAAGCCAAGGGCGGACTGGACAGCAAGGAGTATCTGGAGGCGCTGGCGCTGTGCCGCAAATTATCGCGCGAAGAAGGTATCGACAGGATTCTGGCGGAGCAAAAACTCGATGCCCTGGTGGCACCCTCGAATGGGCCGGCCTGGCTGACCGATTTCATCAAGGGTGACAACAGCGGTGGCGGCTTCGCGCAGCCGGCCGCAGTGGCGGGCTATCCGCATATCACAGTGCCGGCCGGTTATGTCGCGGGCCTGCCGATCGGCATTTCCTTTGTCGCCGGCGCCTGGGCGGAAGGAAAACTGCTTGGCCTGGCCTATGCCTTTGAGCAGGCCACGAAGCATCGCCGCCGCCCAGGCTACCCGGCGCAAGTGAGCATGGGCTAAACCCGCCTGACGCAGGCAGCGTGTTATACCCGTGTCGCGTCTTGTTACAAATTGGCTGGTGACGGAAACCAAATCTCACTTGTGTTGTCGCGCCGGCCGTTACCATGGGCTTACGGTATTTGCCGATATGAAACCAGGGGAACCCAAATGAACAAGATTCGTCCACTCATCGCGGCATCGCTGCTGCTGGCGGCCGGTGCGTTCGCACAAATGCCACCGGAGGGGCATCGTCCGCCTCCCGATATCGCCAAACAGCTGAATCTCGACCCGACGCGCGCCGCCCAGGTCGACGCCATCATGAAAGCGACCCGCGCAAAAGCCGAAGCGCTGCATGCGCAGATGAAGGCCCTGCACGACAGCACGCGCGCCCAATTGGCCACTGTGCTGACACCCGACGAAATGAAGAAACTGCCCGGGCCGATGGGTGAACTCCGACCGATTAGCATCGGCAAGAGGCTGGGCCTCGATGAAGCACGCAGCCAGCAGGTCGAGGCGATCATGAAGTCCACCCGCGAACAGGCGCAAACCATTCATACCGCCATGAAAGCTGCGACCACAGATGCCGCCCGTGAAGAGCAGCGCCAGAAAATGAAAGCCCTGCACGACAGCACCAAGGCACAGCTCGCGACCGTGCTGACGCCGGAAGAGATGAAAAAATTGCATGACGGCATGATGCGTCCGCCACGCGGTCCCTGGGGTGGCGGCCATGACCGGCCCGATGCGCCGCCGGCCTGATTTACGGATGTAGCAAGTTGGCGGTAGCGGCAACATAAAAAGCGGGACGGTTGGCAGCCGTCCCGCTTTTTATATAATTTCGAAAGAGAAAGCCTTGCGAAGTGCAGGTACCTGCCGGCTCAATTTGCCGGGCGGCTGCGCTCGTTTTTCGGGCCCGGGCCGCGCAGGGCGGCAGGCATATCGCTGCCATTGACCAGCAGGCCGACGATCGGCGGCAGCTGCTTGTCGGCTGCGGATTTCTGTCCATCCGTCAACGATTCATAAAGGGGGCGCATGGCGGCGGACAGGTCCTCGAGGGCGGTAAGATGATTGCGGCTGACATCGATTTGCCGCTCCACGGCCTGGGGGGCCGCGATATTGTCGCTGGACAGGCGTGTACGCTGTTTCCAGCGCTGCAGATCGCTTGCCAACCGCATCGCGCGGATCTCGAATTCCTGCCAGCGCGGCAACTGTTCGGGCGTCAGCTTCAATGCCTCGCGGGCCAGCCCGAGCTGTTCCTCCAGTTGGTCGGCCAGGGGAATCATCGCCGGTATACCCTGTTCTGCGCGCGGCGCGTCCGCCCCTTTGCCGCGGCCGTCATGCGGACGTCCGCCGCCTCCGGGCGGCATCTGCGCCGAGGCGCATGCGGGCAATAGCAGCGCGGCGAGCGATAACGCAGGCAGGGTGATGATCAATGGCAATGTGGCGATACGCATATTGAATTCCTGGATAAATTCCTGAACAAAACAGCCGGCAGGCAGCGGCTAAATAAAAAGCGGCTATTGACGGGGCAGGACCAGGGTTGCCTCGAGACCCTGCGGCGTCAAATTGCGCAGCAGCACATCGCCGCCGTGCGCGCGGGCGATGCTGCGGGAGATGCTGAGTCCCAGTCCCGACCCGCCGGTGTCGCGGTTGCGCGAGGCCTCCAGGCGATAAAACGGCTCAAACACCTTTTCCAACTCACCGTCGGGAATGCCGGGGCCGTTGTCGCTGACGATGACGCGCGTGTCGGTCGGCGTTTGCGTCAGCGCAACCCGGACCTCGCCGCCGTATTTGAGCGCGTTGTCGACCAGGTTCTCGATACAGCGCTTGATCGATTGCGGATAGGCCGCGACCGGCACCGGCGCCGCGCCGCTCAGGGCCACCGACAGGCCCGTATCCTCACGGTCGTCGACGATGCTTTCCAGCAGGGCGGCGAGATCGAGCTGCCGCCGCTCGGTTTTTTCGACCTCCAGATGGCGCATGAACGCGAGCGTGCCGGAAACCAGTTCCTCCATCTCGAGCAGGTCCTGCTGGAATTTTTCACGCAAATGATCATCGGCAACCTGCTCGCTGCGCAAGCGCATGCGCGTGATCGGCGTTTTCAGGTCGTGCGACACGGCCGCCAGCATGCGCGTGCGCTCGCTGACGAAATTCTGCAACTTCTGCTGCATCTGGTTGAACGCCTTGGCGGCGGCGCGTATTTCCTCGGAGCCCTCTTCTTTCATCGGTGGCGCATTCAGGTTCTCGCCCAGTTCGCGCGCGGCGCGGCCAAGCTCGCGCACCGGGCGCATCGCCAGGCGCACCGCCAGCAGACAGACCAGCAACAGCACTGCGATGCGTATCGCCAGGTCGGCGCCCATCCTGAACACGGTCGGGCGTGGCGCAAAGCGCGGCACCATCAGATCGAAGTACAGCGGGCTGCCGTCGGCCAGCGTAACGCTGACGCGCAATGCCCGGGGCGGCGGTGGCCCCATGCGCGGCGGCCCGCCTCGCGGCATGACCAGGTCCATCTGCGGGGGGTGTGGACGGCGGCCGAATTCTTCCGGGGGAGGTTCGATCATGGTCACCGACCGCAATTGATTCTTGCTGCCCTCGAACGAGGCCTCCAGGGAGCGACGCAGGCCATCGAGATTTTCTTCCGGATCATCGTCGTCAGTTGCCGAAAGCGGAACTGTGGCGTGAACCCGGAAACCGCGGCTGGACACGGCCTCGGCCAGCGTATCGCGCTCGGCGGCAGGGGTGCGCTCGAACACGCGGGTCAGATCGACCACGCGCTTGCCGGCCTGTTCCATCTGCACCGAGAGCATCAGGTCGTCGTGTTCGCGCACGAAAATTGCCACGCTCAGCAGCTGGCTCAGCGCCAGTCCGCCGAGCAGGATCAGCACCATGCGCGCAAACAGCGAGGCGGGCACAAAGCGGCGCAGGTGCGAGAAGATGGCTGCCACTATGGTTCGTGAACCGGGGTCACGGTCAGCACATAACCTTCGTTGCGCACGGTCTTGATGATCTTCGGGTCGCGGCCGTCGTCGCCCAGGCGGCGGCGCACGCGCGCCACGATCACGTCCAGGCTGCGGTCGAAAGCCTCGGTAAAGCGGCCGCGCGTCATGTCCGAGAGCTGGTCACGGTTCAGCACCTGGTTGGGATGCTTGAGAAAGGTGTGCAGCAAGCGGTACTCGGCGCCGCTCAGCGACACCACCACCTTGTCGGCCGACAGCAGATGGCGCGCCCCGGTGTCCAGGGTCCAGCCGGCGAAATGAATCAAGCGCGGATTATCCGGCCGCGATCCGCCGGTACCGTTGGCGGCGGATTTGTGCAGCCGGCGCAATACCACGCGGATTCGCGCCAGCAGCTCACGCGGGCTGAACGGCTTGGGCAGGTAATCATCCGCGCCCAGTTCCAGGCCGACGATACGGTCGGTTTCCTCGCCGCGCGCGGTGAGCATGATGATCGGTACATCCGAGCGCGCACGCAGCTGGCGGCACAGCACAAAGCCGTCCTCGTCGGGCAGCATCAGGTCGAGGATGACCAAGTCCGGCGGCGTGGCGCCCAGCTCGGCCCACATCGATTTGCCGTCCTGTGCGCTGCGCACCGCGTAGCCGCTCCTGCTCAGGTAGCCCTCAAGCAGTTCACGCAGTTCGCGGTCGTCGTCGACGACGAGGATTTTGGCTTGGTGGTCCATGAATCCGGATTCCTGTCTGGAGTCGGCGCGTTTCGTTTCGGCCAATATTGCCGAATGCCAAGCGTACCGCGCTTTATGATTGTTTGTCAGCGTTCCCGCGATGCCGGAAGGCGTTCGCCATCCGGCATCGCTTGATCAAATATCCTGGACCACGATATAGGAAGGGTTGGCTGCCGTGCCGACAATGTAAATGCTGTAGCGCAAGCCGGCGGTGAGAGTTTGCGAAGGCAGACTCAACAGCGCCGTGGAACTGCCCGAGGCGGTAAAGGTAAATGCGTAGGTGCTGGCATCCAGCTCGAAATACGCCGAAGCCGAGTTCGGCGCCACATTGGTGGTCTCGCTGACGAAATTGACCAGTACGTCTACCGGAATCGCCGCCAGGTTGGCGTTGACGAAACGTACCCGGGCCTTGCCGCTGGTCGGCGTGAAATTGGCATCGGTAAGCGCAATCGACTGGACCACGCCATTGCTGCCGATGTTGACGACGGAATAATCGCGCCCGCCAAGCAGGATCGTATCGTTGTTGCCCAGATAACTGCCCGGTACGTTCGTTGCCTGCACCTTGAAATTGCGGCTGCCCGAGGCAAGACTCAAATAGCCGGATGCCCCCTGGTAAGGAACATTCGAAAACTGCGCGGTACCGTCCACCAGCAGATCCATCAAGGCCACGTCAGGTATGGCCTGGATGGTCTTGATGCGCGCATAGGGATTCGCCGGGAAGGTGGTGCTGGACTCGTCCGGGTAGATGAGGGCCGCATTGACCAGTTGCGAGCTGCCGGCGGTGTAGGCCAGCACGGTCACGCTGGCCTGGTTCGCAAATGTCTTGACGCCTGAATCGTAGATCGCCTGCTTGACGCCAGTGGGGGTGAAGACCAGCCGGTAATCGCCCTGCGTCAGCTCGATGAAGGCGGTGGTGCCGCCGGCCGCGGTACCTGTAAAGATCGGTGAACTGTTCTGGAGGGTGCTGGTGCCGCTGAGCGCGTAAAGGTCAATGGCGCCTGCCGGGAAAGCCACATCGGCGACGCGGATGCGGAAGGTGTTCGACGAGGTGGAGCTGGTATTTTCCAGCAGCAGCAAGCCGGTGTTGGCGCCGACGCGACCGGCGATCACATAGGTATATTTGCCGGTTGCGGTCAATGAATAGCTGGAATCGATCTGGGTGGCGCCGGCTACTGTGCTGACCTTGACCTCTTGGGTGCCGGAGGCAATGGTGCGGTAGCCGGAAATGGATTCAAAATTTGCCGCCGAGACGGTGTTGCTTGTCTCGCCAGCCAACTGGACGTTGATGGCGCCATCGTCCGGCGAGACGTGTACAAATCGTATCTGGGCATTGTCAGTACTGGCATTTTTGCCGCAGGCGGACAATAGGGCCGCGGCCGTGCAGGCCAGGGCAACAAACAGCTTGGCGGTGTTTTGCATGGGAATCCTTGGAATTGTTGCCGATAGGGTCGGACGTGGAACGCGGGCGCTTTGTACCTTGGGGTGCGCCGGTCCGGCGCAATGACAAAGTACCCAACGGCAGCAGACTAGCAATGCCAAGTAAACCGCTTGTTTCGGAACTGGAGGCCTTTGTTTCCGGAATGTCATATTGCCGTGGCGCACTATTGGTGCGGTTGGCGGATCCTATGCCGCTTCATCTACTTTCAATTTGTTACAAGTCGATCTTCGTCGCTTACAGATGAAGCGAAGGAAGCAAACTCAAACCGGCGAAAATAGCGCTTGCGCGCCGGCTGCTGGCGAGGGCGGCGGGTTTTCCGTCATACTGCAAGACTGCCTGCGATTCCGCCCTCGGGCTTGCAGCAGCGGCCTCCTGGAATCATCCTTGTCCCAATAATAACTATGTCAATCCAATCCAATCTTCGCCCCAATCAATGGCAGCGCCTACCGGTCTGGGTGCGCAAAATCCTGCTTCCTGTCGTGGTTCTCGTCCTGGCGGGCGGCGCCTGGTATCTGTGGATGCGGCCGGCAACGCCGCCGGCGGTGG
>Ga0209131_1000058_pt1 | contig 93075 bp, 97 predicted proteins | sample GraSoi_2013_40cm_FD_185826 | JGI IMG/M metagenome (GOLD analysis project Ga0209131, IMG submission 185826) | Grasslands soil microbial communities from the Angelo Coastal Reserve, California, USA - Sample 9_17_2013_40cm (SPAdes) (version 2) | ecosystem: Environmental > Terrestrial > Soil >... | reverse complement strand
CGCCGCCGGCGGGCGGCGCCTCCATCTCGAGCACCCCGTTCACCGTGAGGGCGACGCGGCCGGGAAGATTCACCACGCCCATGCTGTTCGGGCCGAGCAGCCGCACGCCCAGCTCGCGCGCCCGCGCCGCCAGCCGCGCCTGGCGCGCGGCGCCCTCGCGTCCCTTGTCGGCGAAGCCGTCGCTGTAGACGCTCGCGACCGGCACGCCGCGCCGGCCGCAATCCTCGAGCGCGCCTTCCACATCTTCGACCATGATGAAGGCGTGGTCGATCGGCTCTTTGATTTCCAGAATATTTTTGTAGGCGATTTCGCCGAGAATTTCTTTGCGGTGAGGATTGACCGGAAAAATCAACCCCGAAAACCCATGCTTGCGCAGATAACGCTGCGGGCGCGCAGTGTTCTTCGCCGGATCGCCGGAGGCGCCCACCAGGGCGACGGCGCGGGGCGCGAACAGCGCCCCGCTCAGCCCAGCCGCGTTTCCGTTTCGAGTCGCCACAGGCGTTCGAGCAGCTTGGTCGCCGCGTCCGCGCCCGCGACCGGCGCCGCCAGCTCCATGAATTTCTGCTCGAGCTCGCGCTCGCTCAGCGGCATTTCCGGATCGCCCTTGCGCGCGGGCTGCAGGAATTCCTCGCGCCGGCCGCCGCGCAGCGTGACCGCCACGCGCGCCGCGCGCTTGCCTGGAAAGGCGGCGTCGAGCTCGGGATCCACCCTGGCGTGGATTTTTTTCATCAATCCCGTCGTTGCCGGATTTTCAAGGCGGGAAGCATCAAACGCCTCCAGTCTCACGCTGCCGTGCGTGAGCGCGGTGGCGACGACGTATTTCAGCGAGAAGCGCGCCTCGGCCGGCGTGCGCGGCGAGTCGTAGCCGGCGACATCGAGGGCCGCCTTGTAGGTTCCGACCTCCACGCGCTCGACCTCTTCCGGGGAAAAATTCATCTTGCTCTTCAATTCCAGCGCGCCGTCGATCGCGGCGAAAGTATGGCCGCAGCAGCCGTGGTTCTTGAACGTCATCCTGGTGATGTGGAAATCCCGGCCCAGCGTCGCGACGGCGCGCGCCCAGTCCGGGCCGTCGCCCATCGCGCGGCCGTAGCCCGCTTCGCCTTCCAGGATGTCCAGCGAGCCCGTAACCCCTTCCCGCGCCGCGAGCGCCGCGGTCAGCCCCGCTTCCGCCGCGCGCCCGGCGTGCAAAGGCTTGGACATGGAATCCGTGCGGAACGCCTGCTGCAGGCCGGCGGAGAAAGTGGCGACCGTGGCCAGGGCATGGGCAAACTGATTTGCGTCTAATTTAAGTAATTCAGCACAAGCGGCGGCGGCACCGAAGCAACCGATCGTGCCGGTGTTGTGCCAGTACTTGTAGTGCGGCCGTCCCATCGCGGCGCCGATGCGGGTGGAGATCTCGTAGCCGACCACCACGCCTCTCAGGAAATCCATTCCGGTGAGAGATAGCGACTGCGCCAGCGCCAGCGCCGCACTGATGGTGGGCGCGCCGGGATGGTAGATGCCGTCGCGGTAGATGTCGTCGAATTCCGCCCCATGCGCCGCCGTGCCGTTGATGAGCGCAGCGGTCCGGGCATTCGTCTTTTTGCCGGAAAGGAGAAGCGACTGGCCTTTTCCGATCTCGTCGGCGAAACACTTCTCCAGCAGGGTGGCGGGCGGCACCACGCTGCCTGGATAGGCGGCCGCATACCAGTCGATCACGGCGCGCTTCGCGTGGTGCAGGACCGCGCCTTCGAGGGGCGTCTCCCGGAAGGCGACGGCGAAGTCGGCGAAGCGCTCTACGACGTGCATCGAGTGTCGGCGACCTTGGCCTTTGCCATGCGGCCACTATAACGGGTTCAGATCGTCTTGGAGACCGGCTTGCGGGATTCAGATCCTCTCGGAGATCAGCATCTTCACAGGTTCGCCGGTCTTGGCGTCGATCAGGACCGCGAGCCAGGCCCGCGGCGCTCGCATGCGCAGGTAGCGCACGTCCGTTTCTTTCGTTCCGGAGCGCGCGAGGTATTCGTCGACGACCTTCGCCGCCTGCGGCTCCTGGGCGCGCATCCGGGCGAGCGGCCAGGACTTCGCCAGCACTTCCTGCGCACGCTGTTGGTACGGCACGAAGTGCTGCGGGAAACACTCGAGGTCCTTGCCGGAGATCGCCTCCTTGAGCAGCCTCTGCTGCTCGGCGACGTCGGCGGGCGCTTCAGCGAATACCAGGAGCGGTCCGGTCAGGGGCGCGTGCTTGAACTGCAGGTACTTCGCCTTTGCCAGGTCCGCCGGGTCGAGGTCGATCGCGACCGCCACCTGGAACTGGTCCTTGACGAACGCGATGAAGGCCGGGCGGGCCAGGAACATGATGTGGGCGCCATAAGCCAGCGCCGTGAGCTGGACCGCGCCTATGACCGCGAGGTCGAACTTCAGGCTGGGCTTGTCCAACTTGAAAACGATGAGGGTGATCAGGGGGCCGGCGATGACGTCGACGCCGATGAGAATCAGCAGCAGGCCCTGGCCGCCGGCCGCCTCGAACAGCGGCCCCGGGTACCAGACGAAGAGCAGCAACGCAAGAAACGCCAGCGCTATCGCTACACTGATGAGTAAATGCACGCCAGACGCTTGCCAGCGCGTCACTTTTTTCTTTTCCATCGGTCGGAAACTATAGCGTCATGACCCCCCAGACTGCAAACGCGAGCTCGATCCCGGCGCGCCTGGACGCCCTTCCCTGGTCGGCGTGGCACTGGCGGGTGGTGATCGCGCTCGGCGTGAGCTGGCTCCTCGACGGGCTCGAGGTCACCGTGGTCGGCTCGATCGGCCCGAGCCTGCAGCGGCCCGACACGCTCGGCCTCGGCGCGGCCGAGATCGGCTGGGCGGCTTCGGCCTACATCGGCGGCGCGGTGCTCGGCGCGCTGGTCTTCGGGCGGCTCGCCGACCGCCTCGGGCGCAAGCGCATCTTCCTCGTCACGCTCGCGGTCTATCTCGTCGCCACGGTGGCGACCGCGTTCTCCTTCAACCTCGCCTCGTTCGCGCTGTGCCGCTTTCTCACCGGCTTCGGCATCGGCGGCGAGTACGCCGCGATCAACTCGGCGATCGACGAGCTTATCCCGGCGCGCGTGCGCGGCCGCGTCGACCTCGCGATCAACGGCAGCTTCTGGGTCGGCGCGGCGCTGGGAGCGGGTTTATCGATCCTTCTTCTCAATGAAAATCTGGTGAAAGCGCAGCTGGGATGGAGATTCGCCTTCCTGCTCGGCGGAATCCTGGGCTTCGCGATCCTGCTGGTGCGCCGCCATGTGCCCGAGAGCCCGCGCTGGCTCTTGATGCACGGCCGCAGCGCCGAAGCCGAGGCCGTGGTCGCGGACATCGAGGCGCAGGTCGCGGCGCGGCACGGGCCGCTGCCCGCGGCCGCCGGCGGCATTTCCATGCGCAGCCTGAAGTCGGTGCCGTGGAAGGATATTTTCCGGCTGCTGCTGACGCGTTATCGCCGCCGCACGGTCCTCGGCATCTCGCTGATGGCGGCGCAGGCGTTTTTCTACAACGCCATCTTCTTCACCTACGCGCTCGTGCTGACGGGCTTTTACAGCATCCCTGCGCACCACGTCGGCTACTTCATCTTTCCCTTCGCGCTCGGAAACTTCCTCGGCCCGCTGGTCCTCGGTCACCTGTTCGACGCCGTCGGCCGGCGCGTCATGATCGCCTGCACCTACGCCGCTTCAGGCGTCGGCCTCTTCGCCACCGGCTATTTCTTCAGCCAGCACGTGCTGAGCGCCGTCGGCCTCACCCTCGCCTGGTCGGCCATCTTCTTCGTCGCCTCCGCCGCCGCGAGCGCGGCTTACCTGACCGTAAGCGAGATCTTCCCGCTCGAGATGCGCGCCGTCGCCATCTCCCTCTTCTACGCCGCCGGCACCGCGCTCGGCGGCTTCGCCGGCCCGCCCCTCTTCGGCGCCATGATCGAGAGCGGCAGCCGCGACGCCCTCTTCGGCGCCTACGCCCTCGCCTCCGTCCTGATGTGCGCCGCCGCGCTCGTCGCCGCCTTCATCGGCGTCGACGCCGAGCGCAAGCCCCTCGAAGAAGTCTGCGCCCCCCTCGGCTCCGAGCCCGCACCCTGAAAATCGGGGTCAGGCTCCGATTTCCCTGCTCCGGCCCTTGCGCTGTCCTTTTTCAGTGACTCGCCGTTCCGGCATGGGTGCGCCTTCCGTAGAGTTTCCTGAGCTCGTCCTTCGCCTTCTCCAGGGTGCTGCGCCGCGAAGCCGAGAGGCCTTTGCCGCCCCGGTTGAGATAGAAGTTCAGCATCGACATCGCTGAGCGGAACGGCGCGCTCTTGCGGGCGCGGCTGCGCTCGGCGGAGCGCTTGAGCGAGCGCGCGATGGCGCCGGCGCTGCGCTTCTTGAACACCGCGGGCTCCAGCGCGAGCGCGTGGCTTTCACGCGTCACGCGGCCGGACCAGCGTCGGGATGTGGCGGCCATAAGCGGCGGGCGTGCAACGGTCGTGCCCGGAAGCCGAGGCGCGGGCCGATCCTCCCGCATGCAAACGGGCTATAAGTCCCGTCCCGCGCGAGCTCGGGAGGATCCTCTGCGAGAATGCCGAAAGAGAACCTAACAGGGAGAACCATGAGACCTCGCGATCTTTTGTTTATTGTCGGCATGCTCATTGCGTCGCCGGGAATCCATGCCGCCGACGCACCGCCTTCCGGGGCCGGCAAACCGGGCGCCGGCAGATGGCAGATCCATCCGGCCGTCTACGGCATGACGACGGAAGACAAAATTACCGCCCGCGCCGAAAACACGATCCTGCTCGACACCGAAACCGGAAAGTCATGGATGCTCTGGCCGACGAAAGATACGCCGGCCGGCTATAGCTGGATCGAGCTTATCCAGAGAAAAGACGCAGCCAAAACACCCAAGCCCGAGTAATGGTCGCAGGGGTTTCGAATGAGCGGAGACGAGGAAATCGGAGCCTGACCCCGATTTAGCCCGAGGCGCGCACCGGGCCGCGGCGCTCGCGCAGGACGGCGCGGATGGCGGCGACGAGCTTGTCGGCGTCGACGGGCTTGTCGACCCGGTCGCGGAAGCCGGCGGCGAGAAGGCGCTCGCGCTCGATCTGCGTGAACGCGGTGAGCGCGATCGCGGGGACCGGGTGCTCGACGCCGGCCGCCATCTCGAGCGAGCGGATGCGGCGCAGGGTCTCGAAGCCGTCGTCGTCGGGCATCGCGAGGTCGACGAGGAAGGCGTCCGGCGCGCGCTCGGGAAGCTTGCCTTCGAGGGCCGCGACCAGCTCCGCGCAGGAGCTGAAGGCCTCGACCGAGGCGCCGGTCCGCTGCAGGGTCAGCGTGACGACCTCGTGCACGTCGCTATCGTCGTCCACCATCCAGATGCGGGCGCCGCGCAGCGCGCCCGGGATGGCGCGGCGGCGCTCGCCTTGCGCCGGGCCGCTCGCCGCGCCCGGGGCGCTGCTCGCGATCGCCGGCAGGTCGACGGTCAGCGTGGCGCCGCGGCCGACGCCCTGGCTGTCGGCGCGCACCTGCCCGCCGTGCAGAAGGGCGATGTGGCGCACCAGCGCGAGGCCGATGCCCAACCCGCCAGCGCGGCGCGCCGCGGAGGTGTCGGCCTGGGTGAAGCGGTCGAAGACGTGCGGCAGGAATTCCGGCGCGATGCCGATGCCGTTGTCGCGCACCAGCAGCTGCACGCGCTCGCCGTTCTTCTGCAGCGAGACCACGATGGAGCCGCGCTCGGGCGTGAACTTCACGGCGTTCGACAGAAGGTTCGACACGAGCTGCTGCAGCCGCCCGGCGTCGCCCATCACCGTGATGCTGGAGTCGACCGGCGTGAAGCGCAGGTCGATGCTCTTCTCCGCGGCGCCGGCGCGCGCCGCCTCGAGCGCCGCCAGCACCACCTCCACCAGGTTGACCGTGCGCCGGTCGATGTTGAGCTTGCCGCTGACGATGCGCGAGGTGTCGAGCAGGTCGTCGATCAGGCGCGTCTGGTGGTCGACGTTGCGCTTGATCGCCTTGGCGGCGCGCTCGACCAGCACCGGCTCGAAGGGCTGCGTGGTGGCGAGCAGATGGCTCCAGCCGCGCAGCGCGTTCAGCGGCGAGCGCAGCTCGTGCGAGACGATGGCGAGGAACTCGTCCTTGGCGCGGTTGGCGCGCTCGGCCTCGGTGCGCAGGCGCTGCTCCGCCACCACCAGCTTCTCGAGGTCGCTCTGCGCGCGCTTCCTCTCGGTGATGTCGGTGGCGACCCCGATCAGGCCGACGACGCGCTGCTGCTCGTCGCGCAGCGGCGACTTGGTCGTGAGGTAGGTCCGCTCCGCCGGCGGGGCGCCGCCCGCGGCAGCGTCGCCGCTCTGCGCGGGCAGGCACTGCTCGATCATCATCGTCTCGCCGCTCTCCAGCACCGAGCGGTCGCTGTCGTCGAGGCCCAGGGAATCGCTCGCGATCTTCCCCATCGCCTTCATCCATGCCGGGTTCGCCATCAGCATGCGCCCGCTGCGGTCCTTGGCGTGGATGAGATCGGGCGTGCTGGTGGTGATCGCGTTGAGCAGCGCGTTCCTCTCGCGCAGCGCAGCGCTCGTGCGCTCGAGCGCCGCGGTCCGGCGCACGACCCGCTGGTCGAGCTCGGTGTAGGCCTCACGCATCGCGCGCTCCGCTTTGCGCTGCGCCGCCGCCTCGCGCAGCACCAGCACCGCGCCCAGCAGCGGAGAACGCGGGCCGTTCGCCGGATCGAGGATCGGCGCGGCGTTCAGGTCCACCGCGTGCACCGTGCCGTCGCGCGCGCGCAGCGCCGGCTCGCCGCTCGCCGCCGCGACCAGCCGCGTGCGCAGCGCCTGATGCAGCGGCGACTCCGTCGCGTGGCCGGTGCGCTCGTCGAAGACATGCAGCAGCTCCGCCGCCGGGCGCCCGGCCGCCTCGGCGGCGCGCCATCCCGTAAGCCGTTGCGCGGCCGCGTTGAGGAAGCGCACGCGGCCTGCCGCATCGGTGGCGATGACGCCGTCGCCGATGCTGCCGAGGGTGACGTGCAGCCATTCGCGCTGCTCGCCCGCCTGCTCCTCCGCCTGGGCGCGCTGCGCCGCGCTGCGATCGAGCGTGCGCGCCACCCAGAGCACCAGCGCGCTGAACGCCGCGATCATCACCACCGTGAAGAGCGCCATGCCGAAGGCTTCGCTGAAGAGGCCCTCGCGCTCGGCGACCAGGCGCATCCAGCCGATCACGAGCGGCACGCCGAAGGCCGCGGGCAGCAGCCAGCGCGTCACCACCGCGCCGGTGCCGCGGCCCGAGAGCGTTTCGATCAGCCACGGGCTCGGCCGGCCCGCCGCCAGCGCGAACGCGGCGAGCAGCGTCGCGAGCGCAGCGGGCAGCGGAAAGCCGAGCAGCGGGGCCGCGATGTCGAGGCGCAGCATGCGCAGGCTCAGCCCGAGCAGCGCGAAGAACGCCACCCCGCCGCTGACAACGGCGATCAGGCTGTTCGCAGGCAAGCGCAGGAAGCGCACGTCGTACGCGAGCGGCGACGCGACGGCGAGCAGCAGCATGGCGAGCGCCGGCGCGACGCCCATGCCCGCCGGCACGATGCCGCGCCACGCGGTGACGAACGCGAAATTCATTCCGAGGCTCGCGCCGGTCACGCCCTCGACGAACGACAGCAACGCGATCAGCGCCGCCGCGGCCGCGGCGGCATAGGAGGCGCGACGCTGCCTCTGGTTATCCCTCGAGGCGGAAAAAAAACTGCAGGCGAGCAGCAGGAATCCGAGCGCCGCGGCGAGCGGCATCGGCGGAAAGTGGGCCCCGAAGTCGCGCAGCCTCGGCGCATCCAGGATCCAGCCCCACAGCGTGAGGACCGCCAGCACCGCCACGGCGCCATAGGCGAGCCGGGCCGCGCGTCCAAGCCTGGGAAAGAGCGGTGGAAGCGCAGGAGCTTGCAGTTGCCTTGAATCCCGAGGGACGCGCATGAATCTCGCCGACACCGGACATTAGCCCCCCTTCGAGCGAAATTCTAGCGGCCCGTTTGAGCCGTGCGGCTGTCGCCCTCGGGCGACGGTGCGAGTCAGGCCGCGCGCTGCGGCCTTCGCATCACCCCGGGCGACGTTTTCTTCAGCTTCGAGAGCTTCGAGAGCGCGAGCTGGGCCATCTGCGCGGGGCTGCCGAATTGCGCGCGCAGCAGCGCGAACGCCGCGCTGGCGGCGAGCCCTATGAGGCCCGCGAGCTTTCCTTGCCGGGTGGCGACAACAGGCGCGGGCCGGTAGTGCTGTCGCCGCGTCACGCCGCCCATCGCGAGGAAGCCCAGCGCCGCCGCGCCGATCAGCCCGGCGGGCGACACGAGCGAGCGGACCGCGCGCCGTCCGCTGGCGCGCGCGAGCAACTCGACCTTCAGCTTGCGCTGCGCGAGGCGATGCTCGAGATCCTGGATTTCCTTGTCGAGGTCCGTGCCGACGATGCTCATGCACGCTCCGGATCGCTGCGGCGCTCGGGCGCAGGCTGGCCGCGGAGCTGCCGCAGCAACGCCTCGAAAGGCAATTCAGCGACGAGATGGCGCATCCACCACGCGAGCGCCGCGGCGCCGGCGACATTGAGGAGCGCGATGCCGCTCAGCGCGAGCGGCCAGGAGATGCCCTCCTGGTACATCCAGACGATCAACGCCGCAACGCCGCCCATCCAGGCGGTGACGAGCAGGACCGCGACCACCAGCACCGAGCCGAGCAGCCACGCGAGGTTCAGCGCCGCGCGGCGCGAGTCGAGGATCGCGAGGTGGGCGAAGTCGGCGACGAGGCTCTTCGCCTCGCTGAAGAGCTGGCCCAGCAGCTCGCCCAGGCCGGCGGGTCGCCGGCCCGCGGCAGCGTACTCCCGCCCGGACGAGGCGCGAGCCTGTTCCATCGCTTACTTGCTGCGCGTGATCATATGGATCAGATAGCCCGCCGCCAGCGCGATGCCAACGGACGCGAACGGGTGCTCGCGGACGTAGTCGCGCGCACCTTCCATCCAGGTCTCCGGCAATTCCATCAGCGCGTCGCGCTTCTCCGCGAGGTGCTCCACGGTATCGCCGAACCGGCCGGCGACCGAAGAGGCCGCCTCGGCGGCGCGATCCACGGCGCGGTGAGCGCCCTGGCTCGCGCGCTCGATGTTGCCTTCGACGTTCCTCTGCATCGTGCTGGTAGTGCTTTTCGCTTCCATGAATCGGCTCCTCCGGTAGTGTTCGACGAAAAAAAAATCTCTGGATGCGATTCTCGTAGCAAACGCTATGCCGCGCGCCTGTGCTCCTCGCGCGAGGGCGCGGGGCGCTCGTCGTCATCCTCCTCGTCGGGCTCGGCCGCCTTGTACGCGGCGAGGCGGTTGTAGAGCGTCTTGAGGCTGATGCCGAGCATGTCGGCCGCCTTCCTCTTGCTCCGGCATTCGGCGAGGGTCGCCTCGATCAGGCGGCGGCCGACGTCGTCGAGGGTCGAGCCGACGCGCACCGTGAGCAGCGGCGCGGTGTCGGGCGCCGAGACCACCGTCGGCGCGAGATCGGCGTCGATGATCTCGTCGGCGAGGATGAAGGCGCGCTGCACGTAGTTCTTGAGCTCGCGCACGTTGCCCGGCCAGCCGTGCGCGTAGAGACCCGCGATCGCGGCCGGCGCGAAGGTCTTCGCCATGCCCTCCTGCTTGTTGAGCTGGTCGAGGAAGTGCTGCGCCAGCAGCTCGATGTCGGCGGTGCGGTCGCGCAGCGGCGGCATCGCGATCGGAAACACGTTGAGGCGGTGGAAGAGATCCTCGCGCAGCTTGCCGTCGGCGACGGCGGCGTCGGGCGAGCGGTTGGTCGCCGCGATCAGGCGGACATCGGCGTTGATCTGCTGGGTGGTGCCGACGCGCGTGAAGGTGCCGGTCTCGAGCACCCGCAGCAGCTTCACCTGCAGCTCCTGCGGCATCTCGGTGATCTCGTCGAGGAACAGCGTGCCGCCGTGGGCGCGCTCGAAGTAGCCCTTGTGCTGCCGGTCGGCGCCGGTGAAGGAGCCCTTCTCGTGGCCGAAAAGCTCGCTCTCGATCAATTGCGGGGAGACGGCGCCGCAGTTGAGCGGAAGGAAGGGCGCCTTCTTGCGGCGGCTGAGGTCGTGGATGGTCTGCGCGGCGAGCTCCTTGCCCGTGCCGCTCTCGCCCTGCAGCAGGACCGTCGCCGAGGTCGGCGAGACGCGGCCGAGCTGGTCGTACAGCTTCTGCATCGGCGGCGAGCTGCCGAGGATATGGCCGAAGCGGCCGAGCTTGCGCAGCTCGTCGCGCAGCTCGCCGATCTCGGCGCGCAGCTCGCCGGCGCGCGGCACGCGCCGCAGGATGGCGCGCAGGCGCTCGACGTCGACGGGCTTCACCAGATAGTCCGCGGCGCCGGCGCGCAGCGCGGCGACCGCGCTCTCGACCGTCGCGTGGCCGGTGATCAGCACCAGCTCCGTGGAGGCGTCCTTCTCGATGTCGTTCACCAGCTCCGTGCCCTGCCCGTCCGGCAGCTGCAGGTCGGTGAGCAGCACGTCGGGCTGCAGCCGGGACATATGGATGCGCGCGGCGCGCAGCGAGTCGGCGGCGGCGACCGTAAAGCCTTCGCCTTTCGCGAGCTCGGTCAGCCACTCGAGAGCTTCGGGATCGTCGTCTACGATGAGCAGATGGGGCATGTGTATATAGGGACCCTGTAAGAATTACGATGGGTACGCAGTTCTGCAGTTTCTGCAGCGGGAAGTCCGCAACGGCGCAAGATGCGTGAAAGGCACGCAACTTGCGTACCAGCAGCCCCATGAAACGCGTAATTACTTCATTCGCCGTCGCGGCGCTGGCCATCGGCGGCCGGCATTTCTACAGGTATATGAGCAACAAGAAGAAAAATCGCCTCCAGCAGAGCAAGCTCGAGGTCTGGGAAGGCGAAGGTGGCGCGGTGCCGGTCACCCCGCACCGCACGGCAGCGCAAATTGCGCCGCGCCGGGCCGCTTCCCCGTCGGTCCGCGCCGACAACTGAGAAGGCCGGTTTCGGTTCCTTGCTGCGGTTATCGGCTGTCCTTCAGACGCGACATGCGCCGCTCGGCGCATGACTACTTTTTGCCTGCCGTTTTACCTGCCGTTTTACCAATGGCGGCCCGCATCTTCCCTGTGATGGATTGGCGTGTCGTGGCGTAGTCGCGCCACGGATCGGATCGCAGGCGCGCAAGGCGTTGCGGCACGCTCCTGACCGTGAACTTCGCGCGCAGATCGGTCTTGTCGAGCTCCGTCCACGAAAGCGGCGTCGAGACCGTCGCGCCCGGCCGCGCGCGGGGCGAATAGGCCGCGACAGCGCTCGCGGTCTGCGAATTTCGCAGGTAGTCGACGAAGATCTTCCCGGCGCGCCGGTCCTTCGCCATCTTGTCGATGAAAAGGTCGGGCCGCGCTTGCGTGAGCATCGCCGCGATGAGCCGCGTGAACTCCTTCACCTCGTCCCACTCGAGCGCGGGCTTCACGGGGACGACGATGTGCAGCCCTTTGCCGCCGGTGGTCTTCAGGAAGGACTTCAGCCTCAGCTCGTCGAGGAGCGTCTTCGCGAGGCGCGCTCCCTCGACCAGCCGCTTCCATGGCAGATCCGGACCGGGATCGAGGTCGAGCGTGAAGCGGTCGGGATGCTTCACGTCGGGCACCGTCGCGCCCCAGGTGTGCAGCTCGACCGCGCCGTTCTGCACCGCGCGGATCACGCCTTCGAGATCGCGGACATAGATGTAGGCCTCCTTTTCGGAGTCTTCCCGCTGCTTTTTGGAGTCTTGCCACGTGAACACCTGCAGAGGTCCCGGACTCGCGCCCCGGAGCAGGTGGCGCTGGAAGAAGCACTTGCCTTCGGCGCCGTCCGGGCAACGCACCAGGCTGAGCGGCCGGTCCTTGACCTGCGGCAGCAGCCAGTCGCCGATCTCCCCGCAGTAGCGGGCGAGCTCGAGCTTGGTGACGCCCACGCTCGGCCAGACGACCCGGTCGGGATGGGTGATGATCACACCCTGGACTTCGTTGCCCGCTTTTTCCTTGCCTTTCTTTCCCTTGCTTTTCTTTTTGTTTGAAACATCGTTCTCTGAAGAAAGCGAGGACGCTGGCACCGGCTTCTCCTCGTGCACGGATTTCGCGGGAAGGTCCTGGCGCAGGCCCATGAACGCCGCCTGGCGCAGGATGCCCTCTTCGGTGCGCTCGGCGAACGCCACTTCGGCCACGAGCTTCGGCTGCAGCCAGGTTACGCCTTTCTCGCGCGGAGGCTCGGCGAAAGGCGCGTCGTCGCGCTTCAGCTTCGCGAAGCGTTGCATCAGGCTCCTCAGGCCCTCTTCGCCGAAGCCGGTTCCCACCTTGCCGGCATAGCGGAGCTTTCCCGCCTTGTCGTAGTAGCCCACGAGCAGCGCGCCGAAGCCGCTGCGCGAGCCGCGCGGCGGCGTATGGCCGCCGATCACGAAGTCCTGGCGCTGGCGGCACTTCAGCTTGATCCAGCTGCGCGAGCGTCCGGAAACGTAGACCGAGCCGGCGTCCTTGCCGATCAGCCCCTCGAGGCCGAGACGGCAGGCGTGCTCGAGCACTTCTTTCGCATCCCCGCCGAGGTCGTCGCTGAAACGCACCTGGGGATTTTTGTATTTTAAAAAAATGCCTTCGAGCTTCTTCTTCCGGTCCTTCAACGGCAGGCGCCGCAGATCCTGTCCTTCCAGGAAAGGCGCGTCGAAGACGTAGTAGACGATCTTCGCGCCGGCGCCGTGCTCGAAGGCGTTCTGCAGCGCCTGGAAGCTCGAGCGGCCGTTCGGGCCCGGCACCACGATCTCGCCATCGAGCAGGCTGTCCTCCAGGTCGAGCTTCTCCAGCGCCTTGGCGAGGCGAGGAAGCCTGGCGGTCCAGTCCAGGCCGGTGCGGGTGTAGAGCCGGACATTCTTTCCCGAGAATGTGGCGAGCATGCGATAGCCGTCGTGCTTGACCTCGTAGAGCCACTCGCCCGCGCGCGGCGGCTCGGTGACGAGGGTCGCGAGCTGCGGCGCGATGAACTCCGGGACCTCGGACTTTTCCGCTTTGCGCTTTGCTTCCGGAATTTTTTTGACACTGTCCGGCTTTTCAATGACGACTTCATCGCCGCCCGGACGTGCGTCGTCGTCGTGACGCTTGATGAGCAGCCATTGCGGCTTCTTTTCCTCTTTCCCGGTGCGGGTGAGGACCCAGCTTCCGCGCAGCTTCTCGCCCTCGAGCCTGAAGTGCAGCCGCCCTTTGCGCAGGGCGGCGGCGGGATCGTCGTCCTCCGCAATCCACACGCCCTTGTCCCACAGCAGCACGTCGCCGGCGCCATAGTGTTTTTCAGGAATGGTGCCCTCGAACTCGCCGTACTCGAGCGGATGGTCCTCGACTTCCACCGCGAGGCGCTTCACCGAAGGATCGAGGCTCGGCCCCTTGGGCACCGCCCAGCTCTTCAGGGCGCCGTCGAGCTCGAGGCGAAAGTCGTAGTGCAGCCGGCGCGCGTCATGCCGCTGGATGTAGTAGTGCAGCTCTTCCTTTCGGGGTTTTTCCTTCGAAAATCGGCCGCGCGGTTCCGGCGTCTGCCGGAAATCGCGCATCTCGCGGTATCGCTCCAGGCGGTCGCTCATGCAACGCGCCATGCAAACGCCGGGCCCGGGGCCGGTAATTGCTACCGGAAGGCGCAACTATTACCGGCGCGAAGCCGTTTTTCTGAAATGAAATCAGTACATAGAAGCCTGGCACAGGACTTGCGAAAAGGCGTCCAGAAAGGAATCACATGGGCCCTGCAATTGCGCTGCGACTGCGCCAGCACCTGACCCTCACACCGCAGGTCCAGCAGGCGCTGCGCCTGCTGCAGATGTCGGCGCTCGAGTTCGGACAGGAAATGGAGCAGGCGCTGACCGCCAATCCGTTCCTCGAGGAAAATCCGGAGGCCACGCCGCCGGCCGAGGCCGCCGCCGAGCCGCAGGTCGAAACGATGGCCGAGCCGCGCATGGATCCGGAGGTGGACATGCGGGTGCCGCAGGAAGGCGCGAACAGCGCCCCGAGCGGCAGCGAGCGCGAAGGCGACGACTGGGGCGGCGCCTCGGATCAGCCCGAGACCTTGCAGGAGCACCTGCGCCAGCAGCTGATGCTGTCGCAGATGAGCGAGCGCGACCGCGCGCTCGCGCACATGATCGTCGACAGCCTCGACGACGACGGCTATTTCAAGATGAGCTTCGAGGAGCTCGCCGCGCTCGTGCCGCCGGAGCACGACGTGCGCCCCGAGGAGCTCGGCGCGTCGCTGCGCCTGGTCCAGAGCCTCGAGCCCGCCGGTGTCGGCGCGCGCACGCTCGAGGAATGCCTGCTGCTCCAGTTGCAGGCCCTGCCCCCCGGCACCGCCGGGCGCGATTGCGCGATGCTGGTCGTGCGCGGCAACCTCTCGCTGCTCGCCAATCGCGAATGGGCGCGGCTGCAGCATGCCGTCGGCTGCGACGAGGCCACGCTGCACAAGGCGCGCGCGCTGATCCGCTCGCTCGACCCGAAGCCCGGCCAGCGCTTCGGCGCGCACGAGGCGCGCTACGTGATTCCGGACGTGATCGTGCGCAAGAACCGCGACCGCTGGGTCGCGACGATCAACCCGGCCTCGCTGCCGCGCGTGCGGCTGAACCGCGTCTACGCGGACGCGATCCACGGGCGGCGCACCTCGAACCAGTCGCTCGCGCGCCAGCTGCAGGAAGCGCGCTGGCTGCTGCGCAGCATCGAGCAGCGCTTCACCACCATCCAGCGCGTCGCCGAATCCATCGTCGCGCGCCAGCGCGGCTTCTTCGAGTACGGCGAGGTGGCGATGAAGCCGCTCACGCTGAAGCTGATCGCGGGCGAGCTCGGCCTGCACGAGTCCACGGTCTGCCGGGTCACCAACAACAAGTACATGGCGACGCCCCGCGGCCTGTTCGAGTTCAAGCATTTCTTCTCGCGCAAGCTCGCGACCGAAAGCGGCGGCGCGGCCTCCGCCACCGCGGTGCGCGCCGTGATGAGAGAGCTGATCGCCGCCGAGGATCCGCGCGCGCCGCTGTCCGACGCCGAGCTCGCGCGGCTGCTCGCGCAGCAGGGCTTGCGCGTGGCGAGACGGACGATCACGAAATACCGCGCGCTCATGCGCATGCCCAGCGTGGACGTGCGCCGCGCCGAGGTCAGGATGAACGACCTCGGGCACAGGTAAACAAGCGCACGGCTGACAGGAGACTCCCATGTCGCATATCGTCGCCGCAAGATTCGACCGCTCCATCGACGCCGACGCCGCGCTCGCCGCGCTCGGGAACGAGGGCTTCAACGATTCCGAGATCGAGTCCTTCTATGTCTCGCCGCCGGGCCAGCACGGCAGCTATGCCCTCGGCGGGGATTCGCATAGCGACGCCGGCGCGCGCTTCGGGGGCGCCGGCGCGGCGATCGGCGCGGTGGTGGGCGCCGGCGCCGGCCTCGCGCTCGGCACCCTCGCCTCGCTGGCGCACGGCTTCGTCGCCATCGTTCTCGCCATGGGCCTGGGCGCCTACATCGGCTCCTTCATCGGCGCGATGGCCAGGTTGCGCCACGGCCGCCGCAGGGACGCGACCCCGGAACATCCGGTCGAGGCCCGCGGTGGAAGGATGATCGCCGTGAACGTCGATCGGCCGCAGATGGAAGACCGCGCCATCGCCGTGCTAAGGCGCCATGCCGCGCGCGAGCTGGGGCGCGCGGAGGGTGAATGGCGTAACGGCTCGTGGCGCGATTTCGACCCGCGCCGGCCCCTCAGCGCCGCTTAGAAAAGCTTCAGATCGGCGCTCGCGCCGACGGCCGCAGCTTTGCGGTATCGATCGGCTCGGCCGCGCGGCGCTTCTTGAGGTTGCGCGCGACCGTCTCGAGCAGGCGGCCCGCCGGGATCGGCTTGATCAGGCATTCTGCGCCCAGCTCCGCCGCATCGCGGGCGAAATGCTTGTGCGCGGTAATGAAGACCACCGGGATGACCGGCACCGACTTGTCGGCGAAGACCGTGGCGACGAACTCGAGCCCGCTCATGTGAGGCATGCTGACGTCGATCAGCAGCAGATCGGGCGTCGCGACGAGAAACATGCGCCCCGCAGCGATCGCGTCGTCCGCCAGCGCGACCTCGTAGCCCGCGCTCGAAAGGTAATGCTCGAGCAGCTCGCGCATCGACGGATCGTCGTCCACGACCAGAATGGCGGGCGGACGTCGCCCGCCGGGGGAGAGATCGTTCCGATCGTGTTCTGCGGCTGGCATGAAGCGAGTATCGCCGATGCCGCGCAACTAGTGCCTGCAGGGCACAAAATTTTGCCTTTTTGCGCGCCTGCTTTTGTCCCGGTCGGCTAGCCGGCGAGCCGCATCTGATGGCGCGGCTTGCGCCGGCGCTCGAACGCGACCTGCACCGGGTAGGCGTCGCCCGCCCCCACTACGATGTCGACCGCGGTAAGGAAGGCCGCGGTCGTAGGCCTCTCCAGGCCGGTGAGCCAGGCATGCAGGTCGCCCAGGGGCACTCGCAGACGGCGCGCGAGCCTTTGCTCGTCGCCGACGATGTCGAGCGCGCGCTTCAAGGTGCGCTCGAACAGGGTACGCTGCAGAAGGCTGTGGCTTTGCATGCCCTCAGACGGCATGCAAGCGCGATGCCCGGCGGGCCGGTCCGTCCGGGACGGGTCTGCGCCCGAACGTTCCTTCAGCCCCTCCTGCGTCAACGATTGTCAGAGGCCCGATCGAGGTTCGCCGCGGCGAACTCCCAGTTGAGCCGGCCGCCGATGACTTCCTCGAGGTACTTGTCGCGCTGGTTGCGATAGTCGACGTAGTAGGCGTGCTCCCAGACGTCGATCGCGAGCAGGCAGCCGATGCCGCGCGCCATGGGCGTGTCCGCGTTGGAAGTGGCGAGGATGCCGAGGGCGCCGTTTTTCACCACGAGCCAGGCCCAGCCGCTGCCGAACTGCCCGCTGCCGGCGGCCGCCAGCGCCTTCGTGAAGCGCGCGTAGCTGCCGAAATCCTTCTCTATGCGCTGTAGCAGGCTGCCCGAGGGCGCGCCGCCTTCCGGCGACAGCGAATGCCAGTAGAAGTCGTGGTTCCAGGCCTGCGCCGCGTTGTTGAAGAGCGCGGTGCGGTCCGGAACGCCCGCGCTGGCGCGCACGATCTGCTCCAGCGTCTCGCCCTCGACGGGGTTCTCCTGCAGAAGCTTGTTCGTCTTGTCGACGTAGAGCTGGTGATGCTTGCCGTGATGCAGCTCCAGCGTGTCGGCGGAAATCACGGGCGCGAGCGCGTCCTCCGGGTACGGCAGCGGCGGCAGCGAAAAATGCGGTGTGGCATGCGGTTTGCGGACGGCGGAACTTTTCATGGAGACTCTCCTTGTAGAGCGGGAATTCCTGCCTGGGAAGGTGCAAGCGCTGTGCCGGAAAAACCGGTGTCTGGCACCCGTTTCCGCCGATTCTTACAACAGGTGCTCCCAGCGGCGGGCGAACCATTCCTTGGCGCGCTCCGCCACGCCGCGCTTCTCCCATTGCTCGCGCGTCACTTCTGCCGAGGCCTCGACGTCCCGGCGGAACAGGCGCTCGAGCTCGCCGGCAAAGGCCGCGTCGTAGACCACCAGGTCCGCCTCGTAGTTGAGGGTGAAGCTGCGCCAGTCGAGGTTCGTCGAGCCCACGCTCGACCATTCCGAGTCGATCACCGCGGTCTTGGCGTGCATCAGCGCCTTCTTCCACTCGTAGATGCGCACGCCCGCCGCGAGCAGCTCGGAATAGCTCGAGCGCCCGGCGTAGATCGGCGCCCAGAAATCGCTGAACCCGGGGAGCATGAGCCGCACGTCGACGCCGCGGCGCGCCGCGTCGGCGAGCGCCTGGCGCATCTCGGGATCCGGCACGAAGTAGCCGATCGTCAGCCAGACGCGCTGGCGGGCCTTGCCGATCTGCGCGAGCAGCGCGCCGTACATCTCGCTCCTGTCGGTGCCGGGGTCGCTCGAGAGCACGCGCATCGTCTTGCCTCCCTTCGCCTCCACGCCCGGGAAATACTTCGCCGCGACCGCGGGGCCGCAGTCCTCCAGCGCCCAGCCGTCGAGGAACAGCCGCTGGAATCGCGTCACCACCGGGCCTTCGGCGCGCACGTGCGTATCGCGCCAGCCCCGTGCGCTGTCCTCGCCCGGCTTGACCTGGCTCGGGCGGCGATTGGCGCGGGAGCCGGCCGAGTAGGCGCTGCTGATGTTGATGCCGCCGGTGAACGCGACGCGCCCGTCGACGACCAGGATCTTGCGGTGGTTGCGGTTGTTCAGCTCCCAGCCGCCGGCGGCTTTCGCCGGGTTCACCGGATTGAACTCGCAGACGTGGGCGCCGATCTTTCTCAGGCTGTCGAAATACTCTTTCGCCGTGCCGATCGAGCCGACGCTGTCGTAAAGGACATTGACCTTCACTCCCTGCCGGATCTTTTTCTCGAGCAGCCGCGCGAGGTGCTCGCCGACCTCGCCGCCCTCCAGGATATAGGTCTGCAGATTGATATGGTCGCGCGCGCGCTCCATGGCGGCGAACATCGCCTGGTGCGTCTTCGGCCCGTCGACCAGCAGCTCCGCTTCATTGCCGCGCGCGAGCGGTTCCTGCGGGCGCTGCCGCACGGCGACGTCGGCCGGCGGCGGCTCGGCGCAGCCGGCGAGCGCGAGCAGCAGCCCCGCGAGAAACGCTTGCTTCACGGTAGAGGTGCCTTTGGGCAACGACAGGCCGGCGCGGCCGGTGCTTAGGACCCCGCCTTGATCCGCATGTCGTTCTTGACCGAGCGCACGCCGTTCACCTTCTTCGCCGCGGCGACCGCCTTGCTCGCCTGGGCATCCGAATCCGCGAAGCCCGAGAGCTGCACCACGCCGCGATACGTCTCCACGTTGACGTTGGACGCGGCCTTCACGCCTACGTCACTGGCGATCGCCGTCTTCACTTTCGCGGTCACGGTCGCGTCATCGATGTACTGGCCGGTCGTCTCGCTTTTGCTTCCTTCGTTGGTGCTCGACTTGTTGCTGCTCGCGCAGGCGCCGAGCGCGAGGGCCGCGGCGGCGAGGACTGTCACTGTAAAAACACGGTTTTTGGAGCTCATGGGGTTTCTCCGGCAGGTTAGTTGAAGGACCAGCTCCAACCTGCAAAACCCATGCCGGTCGCTTTTTATCTACTTCTTTTTATCTACTTCTTTTTATCTACTTCTGCTTTTTACAAGTACTCGCCCGCGGGCTGCACGAGCCGAGCCACGGTCGCAAGTAACGCTACCGGCTCGACCGGCTTGGACAGCTGGGCGTCGTAGCCTGCGGCCACCGCGCGCCGTCCATCCTCGGGGTGATTCGCCGCGGTGAGCGCGGCGGCGCGCATGCAGCCGCCCCGCTCGGCCGGAAGCGCGCGCACCGCGCGGATGAGCTCGTAGCAGTCCCCTTCGCGGGGGCCGACGCCCGATACCAGGACATCGGGGCGAAATCCGCGCAATACGTCGAGCGCCTCGGCGCAGGAGCACACCCCCTTGGTCTCGGCGCCGGCGACCCTGAGCACTTTCAGCAGGTTCGCGCGCGCGCCGGCATCGTCCTCCACGACCAGCACGCGCACGCCGCGCAGCATCAGCGCCTCGCCGTCAACGGCGGCGGCGGGCGACGTGGCGCCCATGGCGTGCGAGAGATCGAGCAGATCCGCGATGATCCGGTTCTGCGCGTGGGCGTTGCGCTCGATCGCCGCCAGCGCCTCGGCGGCCTCGCTTGACGGCACGACCTGCTCGCGCAGGTGCTTCGCCCAGGCGCCGATGGCCTGCATCGGCGACTGCAGGTCGCGCAGCACCGTGCCGAGAAAGCCGTCGCGCAGCCGGCTCGAGTTCTCGGTGGCGATGCGCAGCTTGCGCTCGCGCTCGAGCGCGCGCGCAAGCTCCGTCTGCGCGCGCTTGCGCTCGTCGATATCGAAGCATGCGCCGGCGAAGCCGACAAACACGCCGTCGGGCGAATAGCGCGGCACGCCGCGATCGAGCACCCAGCGGTATTCGCCGTCGCGCCGTCTCAGGCGATACTCGATCTCGAACGGCTCGCGGGCGTCGAAGGCGCGCACGCAGATGTCGAGCCAGCGCGCGAGGTCTTCCGGATGCACGCTGCGCGACCAGCCGTCGCCGAGCGCCTGCTCGGCGCTGTAGCCCGTGAACTCGAGCCACTCGCGGCTGAGGTACTCGCAGGACATGTCGGGGCGCGCGGTCCACACCATCGCCGGGACGCTCTCATCCATGAAGCGGGCTTTGACCGGCGTCCGCGGCGTCGTGGAAGGCTCTCGCCGCTGCGCCTCTTGTTCCAGTCTCATGACCCGCATGCAGCAGGAGACGTGCCGGGGATATCCTGTAGCCGAAATCCTACGCGGAGCGCGGAGTCGCGCGCAGTTCTTACCACCACCCGGAAATCATTACACGCACGACAGCGCTGTAAATGCGCAGCGGCACCGGCATGGACTTTGCTGGGTCTCTTCGCTGTGTTCTCTTCGCTTCCCACCATTCAAGGAGCTCGTCATGCTTAGCTGGGCGCTCGCGTTTTTCATCGTGGCAATCATCGCCGCTATTTTCGGCTTCACCGGAATCGCGGCGGGCGCGGCAGAGATCGCCAAGATCCTGTTCGTGGTGTTCGTGGTCCTTTTCCTGGTCTCGCTGGTCGCGGGCCTGCTGAGAAGGCCTTGACCGTTTACCAACATCGGAGACAAACCATATGAACATCAAACTCTACGCAATCACGGCGGCGGCATTGCTCTCGCTCGCCGGCATCGCGCAGGCGCAAACCGCCACGCCGTCGACGCCGCGCGCCGATCCGGGCGATCGCGGCACCGCGCGCGGCGCCGTCGCCGACCGCAAGGTGAAGAACGCAGACGAGGACCGCATCGAAGCCGAGTACAAGGCCGGCAAGGCGAAGTGCGACGCGATGAGCGGCAACGCGAAGGACGTGTGCGTGAAGGAAGCGAAAGGCAAGGAGAAGGTCGCCAGGGCCGAGCTCGACGCGCGCGCCAATCCTTCCGAGCGCAACCAGCGCAAGGTCGAGGAAGCGAAGGCCGACGCCAGGTATGACGTCGCGAAGGAGCGCTGCGACGACATGAAGGGCAAGGAAAAGAGCGCCTGCGAGAAGGAAGCCAAGGCCGATCACGAGCGCGCGAAGGCGACGATGGCCAAGCGCACCGCGTCCACGGGCAGCTCGCGGTGAGCTCCGCGCCGTCTCAAGGCGGAGCTTTCCTCTCCGATATCGAGACGCTGCGCCGGCGTGCCCGGGAGCATATCGCGGAAGGCGCGATCACTCCCGGGTACCACGCCGACCGCGACGTGGTCGTGAAGCTGCTGAACGAAGCGCTCGCCACCGAGATCATCTGCGTCCTGCGCTACAAGCGCCACTACTTCATGGCGAAAGGCATCCACGCCGAGGGCGTGGTCGCCGAATTCGCCGAGCACGCCGCGGACGAGCAGCAGCACGCCGACCAGATCGCCGAGCGCATTACCCAGCTCGGCGGCGCGCCGAACTTCTCGCCGGAGGGGCTCGCCAGCCGCAGCCACGCGGAGTACGTCGAGGGCGACTCGCTGGCGGACATGATCAAGGAGGACCTGGTCGCCGAGCGCATCGCGATCGACAGCTACCGCGAGATGATCGAGTACCTGGGCGCCAAGGACATCACCACCCGGCGCCTGATGGAGCAGATCCTCGCCAAGGAAGAAGAGCACGCGGACGATCTCGCGAACCTGCTCGATAATTTTTCGGAGTAGACAGGCATGCCGCGCGGCCTCTGGAAGGGCGCGATCAGCTTCGGGCTGGTGAACGTTCCGGTGGAGCTGGTCGCGGCGCAGAAGCGCGCGAGCGAGCTCGACCTCACGATGCTCGACAAGCGCGACCTCGCGCCGGTCGGCTACAAGCGCTACAACAAGGCGAGCGGCGAGGACGTGCCCTGGGCCGAAGTGGTCAAGGGCTACGAGTACAAGGACGGCAAGTACGTGGTCCTCTCCGACGAGGACTTCCGCCGCGCCAACATCGAGGCGAGCCGCACGGTGGCGATCCTCGCCTTCGTCGATCTCCATGAAATCCAGCCGCAGCACTTCGAGACGCCCTACTACCTCGCGCCGGGCAAGCGCGGCGAAAAGGCATACGCGCTGCTGCGCGACACCCTGAAGAAGGCCGGCAAGGCGGGCATCGCGACGGTGGTCATCCGCACCCGCCAGTATCTCGCCGCCCTGATCCCGCAGGACGAGGTGCTGCTCCTGAACACGCTCAGATACGCGGACGAGCTGCGCGACGTCGAGGACCTGGATATTTCAATCAAGAATCACAAAGCGAGCGCGAAGGAAACGGACCTCGCCCTGCGGCTGGTCGAGGACATGGCCGACTCGTGGAAGCCGGAGAAGTACAAGGACAGCTACCGCGAGGACCTGCTGGCGAGGGTGCGCGAAAAAGTGAAGAAGGGCCAGACCGAGGAGATCACCGAGCCGGAGAAGGCGCCGCGCGCCGGCAAGTCGGCGGAGGTGATCGACCTGATGGCGCTGCTGAAGAAGAGCGTCGGAGAGAAGGTGGAAAAAAAGCAGGCGGCAGAAAAGCCGCGGCGAAGGGCGAGGCGGCGGCATGCGGCCTGACGCCGGAGATTCCACGTGAGAAAGCAGCTCCGCTATGCCGTGGTCGGCCTCGGGCACATCGCCCAGGTCGCCGTGCTGCCCGCGTTCGCCAACGCGCGACGCAACTCGAAGGTCACGGCGCTTGTATCCGGAGATTCCTTTAAATTAAAAGAACTTTCACAGAAATACGGGGTAAGCGCGACCTACAACTACGATCAGTACGACGCGCTGCTCGCCTCCGGCGACATCGATGCGGTGTACATCGCGCTGCCGAACAGCATGCACTGCGACTACGCGGTGCGGGCCGCGCGCGCGGGCGTCCATGTGCTGTGCGAGAAGCCGATGGCCCTCGACGAGGACGAATGCGAGCGCATGGCGCTCGCCGCGCGGCAGGGGAAGAACGGCAGCGGCGTCAAGCTGATGGTCGGCTACCGCCTGCACTTCGAGCGCGCCAACCTCGAGGCGATCGAGGTCGCGCGCTCCGGCCGCATCGGCGAGCCGCGCCAGTTCAGCTCCACCTTCACGCTGCAGGTCGTGCCCGACAACATCCGGGTGAAGAGCGCGCTGGGCGGCGGCGTCCTCTACGACATCGGCGTCTACTGCATCAATGCGGCGCGCTCGCTGTTCGCCGAGGAGCCGGTCGAGGCGCGCGCCATCGCCGCGGGCGCGCTCGGCGACGTCGAGGAGTCGGTGGCGGCGCTGCTGCGGTTTCCGAACGAGCGCGTCGCGAGCTTCGTCTGCAGCTTCGGCTCGGCGAAGGTCTCGCAGTATCGCGTGGTCGGCACCAAGGGCGATCTGCTGCTCGAGCCCGCCTACGAATACGCGGCGCCGCTCAGGCACAAGCTGACGATCGACGGCGAGGCGCGCGAGCGGCGCTTCGCGAAGCGCGACCAGTTCGCGCCCGAGCTGCTCTACTTTTCCGACTGCGTGCTGCAGGGCCGCGAGCCCGAGCCGGGCGCGGCCGAAGGCCTCGCCGACGTGCGGGTGATACGCGCCCTGTACCGCTCGGCCGAATCGGGCCAGGCGGTCATGCTGCAGCCCTTCGAGAAGCGCGAGCGGCCGAGCCTCGAGCAGGAGATCCGCCGCCCGCCGATCGAGAAGCCCGACGTAGTCCACGCCCAGGCGCCGTCGGGCGCCAGCTGATGTTTCCAGGAGAACGTCCCATGCACTTCACCAACTTGCCCCATACCCATCACACGCAGCAGCGGCCCGTGCACATTACCGGGGAGCCGCCCAGGCATTTCGCCAACCTGCATCTGGCCAACCAGGTGGCGCTGGTCGTGATCCTGCTCATGCTGCTCGCCGTCGCGACCGGCTGCTCGAGGCCGCCGCAGCCGAAGACCGACGCGAGCGCGGGCTCTTCGGGCAGCGTGAAGAAGGCGGCGAAGAGCGAGGCAAACGTGGGACAAGAGCAGAACGCGGGACAGGAGCAGACCGCGGGCCAGAAGCTCGACAAGGCCACCGCCGAAGCGAAGCGCGCCGGCGGCGATGCGGCGCTCACCGCAAAGGTGAAAGCGGCGCTCGCCAACGACGCCGGGCTGAGGACGCTGAAGCTCGACGTCGACGCCAACAGCGGCGTGGTCACCCTGAAAGGGCAGGTGGACAACGACGAGGCGAAGAAACGCATCCAGGAGATCGCGCAGGCCGTGCCCGGCGTGACCTGGGTGCAGAACCAGATCTCGGTCGTGCCGAAGGCGGGCTGACGCCATGGCCGCTTCGAGCCTGCCGGTGCTCTCCGTCCAGCCGAAGGACGGCGTCTGGAGCGTGAACGAGCGCGGGCCGAGCCGCGTCGCGATCGCGTATTTCCCCAGCAAATGGGGCGCGCTCAAGCACGCCGTGAAGGTCGCGAAGGCCAAGGGGCGCGCGCGCGTCGCCGTGCTCGAGCGCGACGGCGGGCTGCAGGCCAGCCGCGACTACACCAGTTCCGATCCCGGAGCCGTGGAGGTTCCGTGAGCGCGCCCGGCTTCGCGCTCGTCATCGGCCTCATCTACATCGCGGCCGGCATCCTCGGGTTCACCGGCGAGCTGCCGGCGACGAACGTGTTGAGCGCGCTCTATCTCCTGGTCGGCGCCTGGGGCTGCGGCGCCTGGGCGGGCGCGATGGGCTCGGTGCGCTATGCGCGCTCGCTCGCCGTGGTTTTCGCGGCGTTGTGCATTCTGAATTTCGTTCCCGCCTTGCGCGGCTTCTTCACGCTCGCGCCGCCCGGCGGCGCGGACTTCTGGCTGCACGCGGCGACGGCGGTGTTCGCCGCGCACTTCGGCTTTCGCTCGATCGCAAGGGGACTGCGGCAGGGGGAACGCCGCCGCCTCCACCCGGATCGCCGGCGCGCGCTGTATCCGGTCGCCCGGGAACGCCGGCGCGGAATCGCCGACCGGCGCTTCGGCGGCGCGCTGCTGAACGGCTAACCCCCGGCTCGCGTCGCTCGCTGCCCCCTTGTCAGGGGGCCGGCAACGGCTAGCCGACTTTCGCGGGGGTGTTCTTCTCGGCGAGGCGCTTGATCAGGCCGTCGACGCCCTGCTGCTTCACCACGGCGTCGAACTCCGAGCGGTAGGTGAGCACGAGGCTCACGCCTTCGACGATGATGTCGTAGATCTTCCAGCCGTCGCCGGTCTTGCGCATCTGGTAGTCGAGCTGCACCGGCTTGCCGCCGGGCCGGATGTACTGGTTGCGCACCGTGACGTCGGTTTCATCGGCTTTCATGTGGACCGGCAGCACCTTCATGGTCTGTCCCTCGTAGGCCGAGATCGCGCTCGAATAGGTGCGCACGAGCATGCGGCGGAACTCGTCGGTCAACCTTTTCTTCTGCTCGGGGGTCGCCTCGCGCCAGGAGCGTCCGACGGCGAGCCGCGTCGCTTCCTCGAAGTCGATGTGCGGCAGCACCTTCTCCTCGGCGAGCTTGAGCGCCTTCTGCTTGTCGCCGGCGGCGAGCTGCTTGTCGCTCTTCACCGCGGCAAGCACGTCGTCAGTCACCTTGCGCACCAGCTCGTCGGGCTTCAGCTCCTGGGCGATCGCGCTGAACGCCAGGAGCGCGCCGAAAGCCAAAGACAGGGATCTTTGCATGGGTATCCTCCTATTGCGACGGATTTTACCGGGCAATCACTACTTCCTGCCCGAGCTGCCGACCGAAGCCGAGGGAGGCGTGTTCTTCTGCGCCAGGGTCTTGATCAGGCCATCGACGCCCTGCTGCTTGACCACCGCGTCGAACTCCGAGCGGTAGGTGAGGACGAGGCTCACGCCCTCCACCACGATGTCGAAGATCTTCCAGCCGGAATCGGTCTTGCGCGCGTGGAACTCGAGCGGCAGGGGCTGGCCGCCCGCGCGGACGAACTGCGCGCGCACCGTCGTGTCCTCGGGGTCCTGCTTGCCGCCGCGCGAGGGCAATACCTTGAGCGTCTGCCCCTGGTACGGCTCGATCGCGTTCGAGTAGATCCGCACCAGCATCCTGCGGAACTCGGTCGAGAGCTGCTTCTTCTGTTCCGGCGTCGCCTGCTGCCAGGCGCGCCCGACCGCCAGGCGCACCGCGTGGTCGAAGTCGATGTGCGGCAGCACCTTCTCCTCGGCGAGCTTGAGCGCCTTCTGCTTGTCGCCGGCGGCGAGCTGCTTGTCGCTCTTGATCCCCGCCAGGACCTCTTCGGTGACTTTCTGAACGAGCTGGTCGGGACCGGCTTCCTGAGCCCTGGCGCTTACTGCAAGGAAAATTCCCAGCAGGAGAACAAACCCTTTCGAAAGACGATTGCTCATGCGGCCGTCCTCTCCTTTTGCGATTGAGCCCCTTTGAACATTCCCGGCTCTAGCGAATGTCGTTCCAGCAGGCGATAGAACTCGGTGCGGTTGCGTCCGGCGAGGCGCGCCGCCTTGGTCACGTTGCCGCCGGTGATCTTCAGGATGCGCACCAGGTAGTCGCGCTCGAACGCTTTCCTCGCCGTATCGAGCGGCGTGAGCGTCGTGTCCCCCGCGTCCAGCGCCTGGCGCACCAGCGAGTCCGGGATCATCTCCGTCGCCGCCAGCGCCACCGCCTGCTCGATCACGTTCAAGAGCTGGCGCACATTGCCCGGCCAGGGCGCCGACACCATCAGCTGCATCGCCTCCGGCGAGAAGCCCAGATGCCCCCTCCTATAGCGCTCCGCCAGCCGCGTGAGAAAGTGGCTCGCGAGAAGCGGGATGTCCTCCCGGCGCTCCGCCAGCGCCGGGATGTAGAGCTTCACCACGTTCAACCGGTAGTAGAGGTCTTCCCGGAACTCCCCCGCCGCGATCTTCTCTTCGAGCTTGCGGTGGGTGGCCGAGATGACGCGCACATCCACGTCGTGGGTCTCGTGCGAGCCCACCGGGCGCACCTTGCGCTCTTCCAGAGCTCTGAGTAATTTGACTTGCAAGGGCAACGGCATATCGCCCACCTCGTCCAGGAAGAGCGTGCCGCCCTGGGCGGCCTGGAAGAGCCCTCTTCTATCCGACACGGCGCCCGTGAAGGAGCCCTTCTTGTGGCCGAAGAGCTCCGACTCGAGCAGCCCCTCCGGGATCGCCCCGCAGTTCACCGCCACGAAGGGCGCCTGGGCCCGGGGGCTCGCCCGGTGGATCGCTCTCGCCAGGAGCTCTTTGCCCGTACCGCTTTGCCCGAAGATGCACACCGAGGCGTCCGAGGCCGCCACACGCCTGGCCTGGGCGAGCAGATCCTCCATCGAGGAGGAGCGCGTGATGAGCTCCGAGCGCCACTCCTCCATCTCCCCGGAGGGCGGGCTGGACAGGCGCATCGCCTCGGCCACCGTATCCAGCAGCACTTTGGGCTCGAAGGGCTTGGTCAGAAACGAGAACACCCCCCGGCGCGTGGCCGTCACCGCCTCGGGGATCGTGCCGTGCGCGGTGAGAATCACCACCGGCAGCGAGGGCGAGTCCCGGTGGATCGCATCGAACAGCGCCATCCCGTCCATCCCCTGCATCCTCAGATCGGTCACCACTACCTGCGGGCGCGCCACCGCCAGCGCCGCCAGCGCCGCCTCCCCCGATTCCACCGCCGTCACCGCGTACCCCGAGGCGCTCAGCCTCATCGCGATCAGCTGCAGCAGATCCTTGTCGTCGTCGACCAGCAGGACGCGTAGTTGCTCTCGGGCCATTTCCTACCTCGGCTTCCTGCGCAGGCGTTCCTCGCGCTCGAGGATTCCGCGTTCGATCGATCTGAGCGCCTCGAGCTGCTCGCGCAAGGCCTCTTCGCGCTTGTCGCGCTCCGCGTCCGCGCGCACCCGCTCGCGCTCGGCCCGCACGACGCGGTCGAGCTCGCGGGCAAGCCGCTGGCGCTCGGCGACCTGCGCGGCGAGCAGCGCCGAGAAGCGCCCTACCCCCGGCGTCGCCGCGTCGGACAACGGCTCGAGGAGCTCCGCGGCCCGGGCATCGTCGCGCAGCGGCGCGGGCAGCGCGGCCAGCAAAGTGGCGAGCCGAAGCCGGTTGATCGAGGATGCATCGCTCGTGAACGCCTTCTGCGCCCGCGATAGCGCGGCCTTCTGCTCGCCGGCAGGCGCGCGCGCGGCGGAAAGCACTTCCGCGACGACCTCGTCCACTGCCGCCGGCTGTTCCTGAAAGGGCTGCAACAGCGAGCAACCGGCGAGCGTCACCATCGCGAGAACCGCCGCCCGGATTCTCACGACGCCACCGCCAGCGCTCGCGCAGCCATGCGCGGCAGCGTAACGCGGAAATGGCCGCCCGGGGTCCCGCTCACGACGCTGATGCGGCCGCCATGGGCCTCGGTGAACTCGCGCGCGATCGCAAGCCCGAGTCCGGTGCCCTCGATGCGCCCGCTCGCTTTGGCGCGCCCGCGGAAAAACGACTCGAAGATGGAGTCGCGTTCCTCCGTCGGCACCCCCGGCCCGGTATCGATGACCTCGATGATCGCCTCGCGGCCGTTGGCGCGCGCAAGGACCGAGATGGTGCCGCCACCCGGCGTGAACTTCACCGCGTTGCCGAGCAGATTGTCGAGAATCGAGCGCAGCTTCTCCGGGTCCGCTTCCACGACCGCCTTCTGGACCTCGAGGACGAGGTGCTGGCCTTTGGCGCGCATCGCGAGCTCGTGCCCGCTCACCGCCTCCGCCACCAGGGCGTCGAGCGCGACGGAGCGCGGCAGCAGCGAGGACGCGGCGTGCACGGCGCGCTGGTAGTCCAGCAGGTCCTCGATCAGCCGCTGCAGCTTGAGGCTGTTGTCGCGCATGATGGTGACCACCTGGCGCTGCGGCGGAGCGAGCGTCCCGGCAACGCCGTCGTTCAGCAGCTCCGCGCCCTCGCGCAGCGCGGTGAGCGGGGTTTTGAGCTCGTGGGAAAGGTGGCGCAGGAAGCGGTTCTTCTCCGCCTCCACCTCGGCGAGGCGCCGGCGCAGCCAGTCGAGGCGCTCGCCCAGGGTCTGCAGGTCCTCGGGGCCGCGCACGGTGATCGAACGCGTGAAATCCGCGCTGCCGAGCTGCCGGATGGAAGCGTCGAGCTCCGCGATCGGGCGGGCGATGTACCGCGTCAGGCCGAGCGCGATGGCGAGCGCCACGGCGGTACTGAAAATGACCAGCAGGATGAGCCGCCGTTGAACGGTCTCGGCGTTCGCGCGCAGCCGCAGCACTTCCCGGTCTGCCACGAGATAGCTGATGTTGAGCACTTCGTACGCGGTGTCCGAGAGCTCGGTGGTGAGCCGGGTGATGTCCGCAGGCTTGTGCTTTTGCCGCGGTTGCGCCATGAGCAGCCCGTACAGCCCTTCCTCCTGCTGCACGGCCTTGTTGAGCGCGCCGAGCTGCGGCGCCTCGAGGGGCAGCAGGAACAGCTCATCGGACACCTGCTTGAAGCTGCGGTGCACACGCGCGTAGTCGGCCGAGACGTCGGGATCGTTCAGCACCGCCACCTGCTGGGCGAGGCGCTCGATCGAGCCGATGCGATTCACGAGCGAGCGGCTCGCGCGCGCCGCCTGCGAGGCGCTGAACACCGCGCTGCGGCTCTGATCGGCAAGACGCTCCGTGTTCCACGCCGAATAGGCGAGCGCTCCGACCAACGGCAGCGCCACCATGGTGAAACCCGCCAGCAGCAGACCGAGGAACGATCTCGGATAAGGCAGCAGGTACGCGACGGCTGGGAGTAAAGGCTTAGCGGCAGGCGGACGCGGCGCCATGTCCTTATAATTTCATGAGAAATTTGGCCAAGCGAGGTTGAATGTCACAGTCGGTCGGGAGCATAAGCGCTGGCGGCCCGCGGATCTATCTGATCGCGGCGGTCGCTTCCAACGGCATCATAGGCGCAAACGGAAAGCTGCCCTGGCAGCTTCCGGAGGACCTGCAGCACTTCAAGCGCCTGACGCTGGGCCACCCGATCATCATGGGTCGCCGGACCTGGGAGTCGCTGGGCAAGGCGCTTCCGGGGCGGGAGAACATCGTGGTGACCCGCACGGCGGGCTACGAGGCGCCGGGTGCGGCGGTCGCCACCTCCCTCGAAGCGGCGCTCGCCCTGTGCGCGGGCGAGCCCGTGGCGTTCGTGATCGGCGGGCATCGCCTGTTCGTCGATTCCATGCCGCTGGCCGCGGGGCTGGTGCTCACCGAGATCTTCCGGGACTACGCGGGCGACACCTCGTTTCCCGAGGTCGACCGCTCGCAGTGGCGCGAAACGCAGCGCGAAGCGCACACCGCCTCGGACGGCGTGCGCTTCGATTTCGTCCTGTACGAAAAAAGCCCGAAAGAACCTGAAAGAGCCTAGCTCTCGGACTCGAAGGCCCGCAGCTTCGACTCGAACACCCTCACCTCGGGCAGCGGGAAGCCGTTGAACTGGCTCGCGTAGGCCGTGGTGTAGGCGCCGGCGTTGCGGATATAGACGAAGTCGCCTTCCTGAAGGTCCGAGGGAAGCGGCTCGTCGCGCATCACGATGTCCACCGAGTCGCAGGTGGGGCCGCCGACCGTCCACGGCGTGTCCGGGCCGGAGCGGTCGCTACGGATCTTGTACTTCAGGCCTTCGGTGGTTTCGATGACCCCGCCGAACATGCCCGCGTCCCAATGCATCCAGCGCTTGCCGCCGCGCGTGGCGGTGCCGAGCACGCGGCAGACGAAGTAGCCGGCGTCGGACACGAGGTAGCGGCCCGGTTCGGCGATGATCTGCACGTCTTCCGGGAACGCCTTCAGCGCCTCGTTCACGACCTGGCCGATCACCTCGATGGAAGGAATGGGCTTCACGTGGCGCACCGGGTAGCCGCCGCCGATGTTGAGCAGCCGCGGCTTCAGGCCCGCCTTGGTCATCTGGTCGAAAAGACTGCGCGCCTTTTCCATGGCGACGCGCCAGTTTTCCGGGTTGCGGCACTGGGAGCCGACGTGGAAGGTCACCCCCGCCAGGTCCGCGCCGAGCCTGGCCGCGAGCGCGACGATCTCGCGCGCCTCGCCCGGACCGGCGCCGAACTTGCCGGAAAGCGGCCAGTCGCTGCCGATGTTGGGGGCCGCGATCCTGAGATATTGCCTGGCGTCGGGCTTCGCCTCGAACACCTTGCGCACCTCGTCCTGGCTGTCCACGACGAACCACTCCACGCCCTTGGCAGCGGCGTAGGCGATGCCGTCGCGGGACTTCACCGGGTTCGAGAAGAAGATCTCGGCGGCCGGGACCCCCAGCGACAGCAGCAGGTCGAGCTCGGCGATCGAGGCGATCTCGAAGCCGCAGCCTTCCTGCGCGAGCACCTTCAGGACGCGCCGGTCCGGGTTCGCCTTGACCGCGTAGTGCGGCCGCACGCGCGGCATGGCCGCGCGAAAGCGTCGCGCCTTGCCGCGCACGATGGCGGTGTCGACGATCAGGAACGGTCGGGTGTATTTCTGACTTGCGGCCTGGCGCACGATCTCGAAGTCGAGGCTGACCTCCGGATGCGTGTCGAAGAGCTGTTCTTGCGGCTGCTGCCTGGCTACTGCGGACTGTCTGCTGCGGAAGCTATTGAGGCGGTCCCCCATCTAAACTCTCCCAAGAATGGTAACTAACCTTCAGGAATGTCGCGAACGGAAACGTCGTACACCGGAAAAGCAATTCTCGTGCTTGTCATGATGACCTCCTTCTCCTCGCCTCACGCGATGAAAAAGTTAGGGAAATGTCGGGCCGATTATAGGGATGACCCCCCGCCAGTCAAGGGCTTTGCCGCGCTTTTTTATAAGTTTTTTGTAAGTTTTTTTGAAACGGCGGGAAACCATCCGGTCCGCCGGGGCCTACTAAGCCTAGTAGGTCACCTAGAGGCCACTACTAGATACGGGGGAGAGTAACGCCTTTCTGGCCCTGGTACTTGCCGCCGCGGTCCCGGTAGGAGGTCTCGCAGACCCTTCGGATTCGAGGAACAACAGCTAGGAAACGGTTACCTCAGACGATTTGAAATGCTTGCTCAGGGCAATTCCTTGGCGCTGGTATGAAGAACGCACGCCGTGACCGTAAAGTCGATGCGGGGGTGATGTGAGACGTTCATAGACAAGACGCCCCACCACTTGGCCATGCTCAATAACGAAAGGAACTTCGTAAGATCGGACCTCAAGAACCGCACGAGCGCCTTCTCCACCCGCCTCCGGGTCCCCGAATCCGGGGTCAAAGAATCCGGCGTAATGGACTCTAAATTCGCCCACCAAAGTGTCATAGGCGATCATTTCTGCCGCATACGCGGGCGGAACCCTTACGGGCTCGTTGGACGCCAAAATATAAAAGTCTGCTGGGTCCAGAACCAATCCACCCCGAGCCGGCGCCCGCACTGGTTCCCAGAAATCCTCAAGGTCGTAGTGGCGCTCTCTATCGATATCGATAAGCCCGGAATGCGTCTTTGCTTTGAACCCGATGATCCCTTTGGAACGGTCTCCGCGGACGTCCACCGTTATAGGTACACCGTTTCTTATTTCGCTTTCGCTTAATTTCGATTGAACTAGCTGGAACTCGTCCTGGAGACGTCTTAAGGTTTCATCACTATTTGGCGGACTCCCACGACGTATTCTCAGCTGATTCAGCCTTGACCCCTTGCGAACCAAAACGCTAAACGTCCGAGGAGAAATTTCCGCGTAGAGAGGCCCTTTGTACTGCTCCCTGATGCGATCAAACTCCGTCCCCTTGTCGGTTATCAGCCGCGTAAAAATATCTAGACGCCCGGTAGAGCTTTTGGGATTGCCCATGGCCGACATGCGATGTCGAAAGTCAACACTTTCGAGCAATTGCACGATATACACACAGCCCTTTTCTAGGACTCCGCCGTTCGTAATATCCATCTTGTGCATGGCAAACTGATCCAGCTTTTCTTGTACCGTCGAGTTTTTTCCTGGCAGAAAACTTGCTCTAACCCGCCAAGCTACGGGTCCAAGGCGCAAATCTAGGCTCGCGGGCTGAATTTGATCGTTTTGAATCGGCTCCAGCGCGGCAATATTCCTGCTTACACGAATAAGCTTTTCTAGATCTTGGGAAGGCAATATGCCGGTTGTGTGCCCCTCACCTTCCGAAGAATCTCCAGGCTGATCACCGCTTTGGATCGGTGATTCACCAACCGGTGTTAGCAGGTCCGGCGGAGAGGTCTTAGAGTTGGCGCTCACGACTTACGTGTTCTGCACCACGATGTTTGGGAACTTGGAGGTCATGTCGCGCTGCGACTCGGCGATCTTGACCGCGCAGCGGCGGGCGATGCGCCGGTAGATCTCCGCGATCTTGCCGTCGGGCTCGGAGACCACCGTCGGCTTGCCGGAGTCCGCCTGCTGCTGGATCGACTCGTCCAGGGGAAGCTGGCCGAGGAGCTCGGTGCCGTAGTCCTTGCACATCTTCGCCGCGCCGCCCGAGCCGAAGATGTGGCTTTCGTGGCCGCACTTCGGGCAGACGTGGAACGACATGTTCTCCACGATGCCGAGGATCGGGATCCCGACCTTCTCGAACATCTTGAGGCCCTTGCGGGCGTCGATGAGCGCGATGTCCTGCGGCGTGGTCACGATGATCGCGCCGGTGACCGGGACTTTCTGGGCGAGCGTGAGCTGGATATCGCCTGTTCCCGGGGGGAGGTCGACCACCAGATAGTCGAGCTCGCGCCAGCGGGTGTCCTTCAGGAGCTGCTCGAGCGCCTGCGTCACCATCGGCCCGCGCCAGACCATGGGCGTGTCGACGTCGATCATGAAGCCGATGGAGATCGCCTGCAGGCCGTGGTTTTCCATCGGCTCGAGGTGCTTGCCGTCCTTCGATTCCGGGCGCCCGGCGATGCCGAGCATCATCGGCTGCGACGGGCCGTAGATGTCGGCGTCGAGCACCCCGACCGAGGCGCCCTCGGCCACGAGCGCGAGGGCGAGGTTCGCCGCGGTGGTCGACTTGCCGACGCCGCCCTTGCCGGAGGCGACGGCGATGATGTTCTTGATGCCGGGGATCAGCTTGACGCCGCGCTGCACCGCGTGCGCGACCACCTTGGAGCTGATGTTCACCGAGACGCCGCCGGCGCCCGCGGCCTTGAGCGCCTGGGTGACCTGGCGGCGGATCGGCTCGTGCTGGCTCTTTCCCGGATAGCCGAGCTCGATGTCGAGGGACACGTCGCTCCCCGCGAGCTTGATGTTGCGAGCCGAGCGGGTGCTGACGAGGTCCTTGCCGGTGTTCGGATCTACGATCGAACGTAGCGCCGCCTGAACGGCGGGTTCACTGAGGGGCATCTTTCAAGTGTAAGCTAAAATTTGCGGTTTCCGAGCCGCTTCGCGGCTCTCTCCACAACGTCGACATGGCTTCCCGCAGTCTCTTCGTCACTACCGCGTTGCCGTACGCGAACGCGCCGTTCCATATCGGCCACATGATGGAGTACATCCAGGCCGATATCTGGGTGCGGTTTCAGCGCATGCAAGGCCACCAGGTGCATTTCGTGGGCGCCGACGACGCGCACGGCGCGCCGATCATGCTGGCGGCAGAGAAGGCCGGGAAGTCGCCCGAGCGGTTCATCGAGGAAATCTCCAGGGGCCGCAGGCAATACCTCGACGGCTTTCACATCGCCTTCGACCACTGGCACTCCACGCATTCGCCCGAGAACGTCGAGCTGTCGCAGGACATCTACCGCCGGCTCAAGGCCGCCGGGCTCATCTACACGAAGCCGGTCGAGCAGTTCTACGACCCGGTCAAGGGAATGTTCCTGGCCGACCGCTACATCAAGGGCGAGTGCCCGAACTGCGGCGCCAAGGACCAGTACGGCGACGCCTGCGAGAACTGCAGCACCGTGTACGCCGCGACCGCGCTGAAGAATCCCTATTCGACCCTCTCCGGCGCGACGCCGGTGCTGAAGAGCTCCGAGCACCATTTCTTCCGGCTCTCGGACCCGAAGTGCACCGCGTTCCTCAAGAAATGGCTCGAGACGCCCGGCCGGCTGCAGCCCGGGGTCGTCAACAAGGCCAAGGAATGGCTGGAAGGTACCGGGGACAAAGCCCTCTCCGACTGGGACATCTCCCGCGACCCGCCGTACTTCGGCATCCGCATCCCCGACATCCGGGACGAGAAATACCTGTACGTATGGCTCGACGCGCCGATCGGCTATCTCGCGTCCCTGAAGAACTACTTTGTCTCGGGGAAAGCGAAAGCCCGCGGCGAAGCGCGCTCGTTCGAGGCGTTCCTGCAGGATCCCAAGACCGAGCAGATCCACTTCATCGGCAAGGACATCATCTATTTCCACACGCTGTTCTGGCCGGCGATGCTCGAATACGCGGGCAAGCCCTACAAGGTGCCGGACCACGTGTACGTGCACGGCTTCATCACCGTCTCGGGCGACAAGATGTCCAAATCGCGCGGCACCGGCATCAGCCCGCTGCGCTACCTCGAGCTGGGCATGAACCCCGAGTGGCTGCGCTACTACATCGCCGCCAAGCTCAACTCGAACGTCGAGGACATCGATTTCGCCGCCGAGGACTTCATTGCGCGCGTGAACAGCGACCTCGTCGGCAAGTACGTGAACATCGCGAGCCGCGCCGCCAGCTTCATCTCGAAATATTTCGACGGAAAGCTTGCATACGCCGGCGACACCAAGCCTTTGCTGGAGGGCGCGAGGGCCCAGGCGTTCTCCGCCCGGGAGTCTTACGAGTCGCGCGAATACGGCAAGGCGATTCGCGACATCATGGCGGCCGCGGACCGGATCAACCAGAGCTTCGATGCCCGCCAGCCGTGGACTCTGGCCAAGGATCCGGCGAAGCACGCCGAATTGCAGGACATCTGCTCGCGCGCGATCCACGGGTTCAAGCTGCTCACCGTGCTGCTCGCGCCGGTAATCCCGCAAACGGCCTCCCGGGTGGCGCGAGAGCTCTTCGGCCTCGAGCGCGACTTCGTCTGGGCCGACGCCGAGAGCGTTCCCGAGCGGATCGCCCCCTTCAAGCACCTCGTGACCCGGGTCGAGGACAAGCAGCTCGACCGGCTTTTCGACGTCGATTCGGTGCCGCAGCCCGCGGCGCCGCAACGCCACGCCGAGAAACAGCAGCACGAATCGAAGGAGCGCGCCGTGACCAGCGAGGTATCGATCGACGACTTCAACAAGCTCGAGCTGCGCGTGGCCCGCATCGCGCGGGCGGAGCAGGTCGAGGGGGCCGACAAATTACTAAGATTGACACTCGATCTCGGCGACGGCACGCGCACCGTTTTCGCGGGAATCAAGTCGGCGTACGCGCCGGAGAAGCTGGAAGGCCGGCTCACGGTGATGGTGGCGAATCTTGCGCCGCGGAAAATGAAGTTCGGCGTGTCGGAAGGGATGGTTCTCGCCGCCTCGGGCGAGGGACCGGGCATATTTCTCGTCGCGCCGGATTCCGGGGCGCAGCCCGGCATGCGCGTAAAATAGGCCGGTCGCGGCTCACGGGCCGCATTCCGGCGACGTCCTAGAGTGATGGAGAGCTCCAGCCGCACGCTTGTCTGCAGCGTGCTCTTCCTCGATATCGTGGAGTACTCGAAGAGGGCGGTCGCGGACCAGCTTCAGCTAAAGCAGGCGTTCAACCAGATTCTCGCCGACGCCCTGGACGACGTGCCGTCGCGCGACCGCATCATCCTCGACACCGGCGACGGCGCCGCCGTCACCTTCATGGGCGATCCCGAGGACGCGCTTTTCTCCGCGATGGCGGTGCGCGAGACGGCGGGCGAGGTTCCGATCCGCCTGGGCGTCAACCTCGGGCCGGTGCGCCTGGTGAAGGACTTGAACGGCCAGATGAACATCATCGGCGACGGCATCAACGTCGCGCAGCGGGTGATGAGCTTCGCCCGTCCAGGACAGCTCCTGGTATCGCGCTCCTTCTACGAAGTAGTGTCGTGCCTGTCGCGCGACTACATGAATCTTTTCCGCCACGAGGGCTCGCGCACCGATAAGCACGTGCGCGAGCACGAGGTTTATTCGGTAGTGGGCGAGACGCCGGCGGCGCGGCGCGTCGCCGAGAGCGCCATGGAGATCACCGGGGACACGTCGAACCTGCGCAACTGGCTCGCGGGTACCGGTCCGCTTGGGCTGCGGCGCTCTGCCCTGGCGGCGGCGCCGGCGCTGTTTTTCGCCGTCATCGGGGGCGCGATGGCGGTAAGCGCAATGCTCGAGCCCCGGCCGCAGGCCGCCGCGCCCGATGCGAGCGCCGCCCCCGCGGCGAGAACGACCGAGCGGCTTTCGTCCGGCTCGAAGAAGCAGATCGTCGCCCGGATCGAAAGGAGGCTCACCGAGAAGGGCTCGGAGAAGGCGCTGGCCGACCCCGGGCGGCTCGAGCTCGCGATCGCCCCCTGGGGCAAGGTCTTCGTCGACGGCCAGGAGCGGGGCGTCAGCCCGCCGCTGCGCGCACTTGATATCCCCGCCGGCTCGCATACGATAGTGATCCATAACTCGAACTTTCCGCCTCATGTGGAGCGCGTGGTGATCAAGACCGGCGAAGCGACGAGAATCAGGCACAGGTTCCGCTGAAAATGCTTCGAATCCTGACCGCCGCCGCGGCGCTCACGGTCCTCGGCGGCTGCGCGAGCCAGCCGATGCAGGGCCTGTTCCAGTCGGGCAAGGGCGAGCCGGCCCTCGCCGCGGGGCTGAAGCAATACGAGGAAGGCGAGTACAACGGCTCCGCCCGGAACCTGCGCACCGCGATCGACCGGGGGCTCTCCAACCGGGACCTCGTCAACGCCTACAAGCACCTCGCCTTCATCAACTGCGCTTCCGGCCGCGAGCGCCAATGCCGGGACGAGTTCCGCCAGGCGCTCGCCATCGACCCGGCCCTGGAGCTCGCGCCTGCGGAAGCCGGCCACCCCGTCTGGGGACCGATCTTCAGGTCGCTGAAGGCCGGCCGCTAGGCACGCGGCCGGATGGAGCAACCGAAGCTCGGCCGCTACCTGATCCAGTCCGAGCTGGGACGCGGAGCAATGGGGGTGGTCTACAAGGCGACCGACTCGGTGCTCGAGCGCATGGTGGCGGTGAAGACGGTCAACATGGCGCTCGAGCGCGACGGCACCGACAAGTTCGAGGCGCGCTTCTACCAGGAGGCGCGGGCGGCCGGAAGCCTGAACCATCCGAACATCGTCACCGTCTACGACGTGGGCAAGGCCGGCGACATCGCCTACATCGCGATGGAGTTCATCGAGGGCGAGGAGCTGCGCACGCTGCTCGGCGAAGGAAAGCCGCTGCCTGTCGAGAAGGCGGTGTCGATCGCGGCGCAGGTGGCCGAGGGCCTGAGCTACGCCCACCAGCACGGCGTGGTCCACCGCGACATCAAGCCGGCGAACATCATGGTCGGCCCGAGCGGTCCGGCGAAGATCACCGACTTCGGCATCGCCCGGATGCGCAGCTCGGGCGACCTCACCCAGACGGGGATGATGCTCGGCTCGCCCAAGTACATGTCGCCCGAGCAGGTCATCGGCAAGCGCGCCGACCACCGCTCGGACATCTTCTCGCTCGGCATCATCCTCTACGAGATGCTTACCGGCTCGGCGCCGTTCAACGGCGACAACGTCACTGCGCTCATGTATCAGATCGTGAACTTCATCCCGCCCGCGCCGAGCGTCGTCAACGCGACTGTGCCGCAGCTGCTGGACTACATCGTCGCGAAGATGCTCACCAAGGCGCTCGAAGAGCGTTACCAGAGCGCGCAGGACGTGGCGCGCGACCTGCGCGAATGCGAGCGCCAGATCAACGCGCCCCTCACGACGACGTCGCCGCCGCGGCCCTCGACGCTGGCGAGCGGCCTCGAGCCGGAGCTGGTCGATACGAACGCCAAGACCGCCGTGATGGCGCAGACCCTGAACCGCACCCGGCAGGCCGACAACGCCCCGGAGGAAGTCAGCACGCCGCCGACGCACGGCCTCGCCCACTCGTTCGACTCCATGGAGGCCACGCAGCGGCTCGCCACGCTGACCGGCGCCACCACCACGCTCGGCGAGCGCGGCGACGAGCGCCAGACGGCGACCCAGGCGCTCGGCTCGATGCAGCGACCGTCGCGCCCCGGCTGGCGCCGCCGCGACTGGCTGCTCGTCGGCGGTGCCGCAGTGCTCGGCGCGGTGGTCGCGCGCCTGGTCGCGAAGCGCCGCGACCGGTGACGGCTCAGCGGCCTCCGCAGCTCGCGGGCATCGCGCTGATCGGATAGCCGCGGCAGGTCCAGCTCGCTTTGCCGCTTTGCAGTCCCGCGGTAAAGGTGATCTCGATGGCGTTTCTCGCGTTCCAGCCGCGGATCGCGCCGCCTTCGGACACCAGCCACTTCAGCTCGCCATGCTTCGGATCGTCGCGCATGGGGATCTTGATGTCGCGGCCCGCGCCGGCCAGGTTGCCGTTTTTTTCCGCGATCGCGCCGACCTGGCGCCGGGCCGGCTCGGCGCCCGCGATCAGCGCCTGGACGGCCTCCTTCGCTTGCGCGTCCGCCCTCTGCGGCAGCACGAATGCCACGAGCAGAAAGCCCGCCAGGGCGAGCACGGCGACAAGCAGAAGACCGATCCTCATTTTGACGTCCTCTTTTTCCCCGAAATCAGCTTAGCATGGCGCTGCGACGGCACGCCGAGCCGAGCGCAGCGAGCGTTTTTTAACCGATTCCTCCGATGATCAGCCGGCATTTGATTGTCATCGGCCGCGTGCAGGGCGTCGGCTATCGCGACGCGCTGCGCGACGCGGCGGAAAGGCAGAACGTGGCCGGCTGGGTGCGCAATCGCCGCGACGGCAGCGTCGAGGCGCTCCTCCGGGGCGCGCCCGAGGCCGTCGATGCGCTCATCGCGTGGGCGCGCCGCGGGCCGGCCATGGCGCGCGTGACCGATGTGCGCATAAATCCGGCGCCGCCCGAGCTCGACCGACCTTACGCGCGCTTCGAGCGCTGGCCCACGATCTGAGCCTCGCCGCCGGTCGGTCCGCGGCCGGACACGAAGATACGAAAAAATGCGGCCGTGACGCGTTAACGCCACGTCCGGTATCTCCGGGTGGTACTTCTCAGCTTTGGGTTGCATCGCGACTTGGCGCGGCGGAACAATCGGCCCGTCTCTCACCCGAGGAGGCTTCGATGCACGCCCGCGCGTCCGCTCCCCTTTCCGCCCAGGAGTTGTGCGAGGCGATGCGCTGCGCGCTTCCCTACGATCCGGCGCGCCTGGATCGGGTGCTCAGACACGACGCGCAGCGCGGCCTGGTCGAGGTGCAGGCGCAAACGCTCTGGACGAGCATCGCTGCGGCGCTGCGCCCGGGAGAAGCCGAGGCAGCGAGAGCGTGCGCCAGCGCCCTGCCTACTGTTGAAGAGAGCGTCGCATGCAACGCCGCAGGTCCCGACGGCCGGCCCGTGGTCATGCATGTCGATTCGCTGACGCTGGTGACTCCGGGCGGCGATCTGCGGCGCGTCAGCCGGACCGCCCACAGAGAGTTATTCGCGCTGGTAGTCGGGGGACAGGGGCTGTTCGGCGCTCTCTACAGCATAACGCTGCGCATCGAATCTCTCGCGCGCTCGATAAGCGAGGCCGCCCCGGTCGAGACCTTGGCCCTGGACGAGGCCGCCGAGGCAACGCGTCCCTTGCGGCTGCTGCTGCCCCCGGAGGAGCTCGCCAGCTTCCTCGAGGAAGCGCGTGCGCGTTGCGCCGACTGGCGGACCGTGATGAGCAGGGTCGAGGCGCGCCGAACGTTCTCGGAGGACGAGACGATCCTGCGCTGGTCGCAGCGCGAATACGCTTCGCTTGCGCTGCAGCTCGCGGAGCGCCGGACCCTCGGCGGCTCCGTGCGCGCGACCCAGCTGCGCCGCGAGCTGATCGATGCGGCCATCGCGCGCGGCGGCGGATTTCTGATCGCCTGCACCCCGGAGGCGAGCCGCGAGCAGACCGAAGCCTGTTATCCGCAGCTCAAGAGGGTCCTCGCAGAAAAGCGGCGCATCGATCCGGACGAGAAGGTGGTGAACGCCTGGTACCTGCATCACCGCAATCTGCTCAACCGGACGAGCTGCGAGGAGCACTGGAACCGCTAGGCGCTGCCGTAGACGACCTGAACATTCTCCGGGGTGAGCCAGGCGCCGAGCTCCGCCAGCAACCGATCGTCGGGCTTGACGCGCCAGCTCTCGCCGAGCGCGACCTTGCAGGCGGCGGTGCTGTTCACGTATTCCACGACGACGAGGCACGCGCCGCTGCCGCTTGCGCGGTAGGGCGTGAGAATCTCCTGCAGACGCTTCGCATCAGCCTGGCCATTCATGGCGATGCGCAAGCGCGCGGCGTAGCGCCCGCGCAGCGACTCGAGGTCGAGCAGCTCCTCGGCGATGACGCGGAAGTTCCCGGAGAACGGATCGTTCTGCGCCTTGCCGGCGACGATCAGCAGCGCGTCTTCCTTCAGCTTGTCGCGGTGCTTCTCGAACAGCTCGTTGAACACCGTCAGCTCGATCTGCGCGCTGCCGTCGTCCAGCATGACGACGATCATCCGGCCGCGGCGCGTCATCTGCGTGCGCGCGGAGGCGACCACGCCCGCCATCCACACGCGGTGCTCGGAGGGCGAAACCCGGGCGAGGGGCGTGCGCGGAAATCCGGCGAGCTGTCCCTGGTACACCGAGAACAGATGGCCCGAAAGGTAGAAGCCGAGCGCGACCTTCTCCTCCAGCAGCTTCTGCTTCATATCCCAGCGCGGCGCGTCGACGTAGGCGTGGTCGCCGCCGCGCGGCGCCTCGGCTTCGCCGAACAGGCTGTTCTGCGATGCCGCGCGCTCGGCCTGCTCGGCCGCCTCGAGGGCGCGCCCTACTGAGGCAAGCAGCCGGGCGCGATGCTGGTCCACGCAGTCGAAGGCGCCGGCGCGCACCAGCGCCTCGACGGCGCGGCGGTTGACGGCGCGCTTGTCGATGCGGCGGCAGAAATCGAACAGGTCGGTGAAAGGCCCGCTCTTGCGCGCCTCGAGGATCGCGTTGATCGCCGACTCGCCCGTGCCGCGCACCGCGCCCAGGCCGAAGCGCACGGTGCCCCGATCGACGGGAACGAAGCGGTACTCGGAGGCGTTGATGTCGGGCGGAAGAATGCTCAGGCCGTTGGCGACCCCGTCTTCATGGAACAGGCGCACCTTGTCGGTGTCGTCCATGACCGCCGAAAGGTTGGCGGCGTTGAACGCCGCTGCGTGGTGCGCTTTCATGTAGGCCGTCTGGTACGCGAGCAGCGCGTACGCCGCGGCATGCGACTTGTTGAAGCCGTAGCCGGCGAACTTCTCCATCAGGTCGAAGAGCTGCGTCGCCTTCTGCCTCGACAGGCCGTTCTTCTGCGCGCCGGCGACGAAGATGTCGCGCTGCTGCGCCATCTCCTCGGCCTTCTTCTTGCCCATCGCGCGGCGCAGCAGGTCGGCGCCGCCGAGCGTGTAGCCGCCCATGACCTGCGCGATCTGCATCACCTGCTCCTGGTACACCATGATCCCGTAGGTCGGGCCGAGGATCGGCTCGAGCCGGGGGTCGAGATATTCCGCGCGCTTGCCGTGCTTGCGCTCGACGAACTCGGGGATGAGATCCATCGGGCCCGGCCGGTAGAGCGCCACCAGGGCGATCACGTCCTCGAAGCGGTCGGGGCGCGCGCGCTTGATCAGATCGCGCATGCCCCGCGATTCCAGCTGGAACACCGCGGTGGTGTTGCCGGCGGAGAGCAGCTTGTAGGTGTCCGCGTCGTCCAGCGGAATCTTCTCCAGCGCGAACGCCTGCTCGCCGAGCCGGCGCACGTAGCGCTCCGCCCAGTCGAGGATCGTGAGCGTGGTGAGCCCGAGGAAGTCGAACTTCACGAGGCCGACGGCCTCGACGTCGTCCTTGTCGAGCTGCGAGATCACGTTCGACGTGCCCTCGGCGGCGTACAGCGGGCAGAAATCGACGAGCCGGCCCGGCGCGATCAGCACGCCGCCCGCGTGCATGCCGACGTTGCGCACGAGGCCCTCGAGCTTGTCGCCGAGCTCGAGCAGCTCCTTCACTTCGTCCTCCTTGCGCTCGCGCTCCGCGAGCAGCGGCTCCATCTCGCGCGCCATCTCGAGGGTGATGTTCTTGCCGGGCTGCACCGGAATGAGCTTCGCGAGCTGGTCGCAGAAGTTGTAGCCGAGATCCAGCACCCGGCCGCAGTCGCGCACCACCGCGCGCGCCGCCATGGTGCCGAAGGTGGCGATCTGCGACACGCTCTCCTCGCCGTACTTGCGCCGCACGTAGTCGATGACCCGGTCGCGGCCGTCCTGGCAGAAGTCGATGTCGAAGTCCGGCATCGACACGCGCTCCGGGTTGAGGAAGCGCTCGAACAGGAGATCGTACTTGAGCGGATCGAGGTCGGTGATGCCGAGCGAGTACGCCACCAGCGAGCCGGCGCCGGAGCCGCGCCCCGGCCCCACCGGGACGCCGTTGCTTTTCGCCCAGGCGATGAAGTCGGCGACGATCAGAAAATAGCCGGCAAAGCCCATCTGCACGATGGTCTTGATCTCGAACGCAAGGCGCTCGCGGTAGCGCGGGATTTCCTCGCTCCGCAGATCGAGCTTCTCGATTTTCCGGTCCAGCCCCTTTTGCGCCTCGCTCGCCAGAAACGCATCGATCGAGATTCCCTCGGGCGTCGGAAACGCCGGCAGGCGGCTCTTGCCGAGCTGGATCTGCAGGTTGCAGCGCCGCGCGATCTCGATCGAGTTCTCGAGCGCCTGCGGAATCTCGGCGAAGAGGCGCGCCATCTCGTCCTGCGACTTGAAGTACTGATCCGGCGTGAAGAGCTTCGGCCGGCGCTGGTCGCCGAGCACGTAGCCCTGCGCGATGCACACGCGCGCCTCGTGCGCCTTGAATTCCTCGGGCGTGATGAATTGCACCGGGTGCGTCGCGACCACCGGCAGGCCGAGGCGCGTAGCGAGCGCGACCGAGCGCGAAAGCAGCGCCTCGGCGTTCGGCGTTCCCGCGCGCTGCAGCTCGATGTAGTAGCGGTTCGGAAAGAGAACGGCCCAGGCGCGCGCGAGCCGCTCCGCCGCCTCGGCGTGATCGGCAAGGAGCGCCTGGCCGACGTCGCCGGCGGCCGCTCCGGACAGCGCGATCAGCCCTACGGTGCCGCCCTCCTCCAGCCAGCCGCGCGCGATCTCCGCACGGGCGCGGTGCTGGTTCTTCAGCCAGGCGCGCGAGAGCAGCTCGCAGAGGCGAAGGTATCCGGCGTGGGAAGCGCAAAGGAGAAGGACGCGGTAAGGCTTGTCGCGGTCGACCTCGTTCTGCAGCCAGCAATCGGCGCCGACGATCGGCTTGACCCCGGCGGCGCGCGCGGCACCGTAGAATTTGACCATGCCGAAGAGATTCGCCGCGTCGGTCAGGGCCAGCGCCGGCATTGCGTCCTCGACCGCGCGCCTGACGGCGTCGTCGATGCGCACGATGCCGTCGGTCACCGAGTATTCGCTGTGCATCCTCAGGTGAACGAAACGGGGTCCCGGCATGCTAAAAATTCTACCGCACCGGGCACGCGGCCGACCATGAATCCGGCGCTCGCCGCGCTCCTGCTCGGCGCTACTTGCATCGCGCTCTCGCCCATTTTCGTGCGGCTCTCCGAAGCGGGCCCGACGCCCACGGCTTTCTGGCGCGTGATGCTCGCGGTGCCGGTGCTGTGGATCCTCTGGTTCTTCAGGCGCGAGCCGAAGGCGAGACGCTATTCGGGGAAATGGCCGCTGCTTTTCGCCGCGGGCTTCGCGTTCGCCGGCGACCTGGCCTTCTGGCACACCTCGATCCAGCTCACCTCGGTCGCGAACTCCACGCTGCTCGCCAACCTCGCGTCGATCTTCGTCACGCTGGCCGCCTGGATCTTCCTGCGCCAGCGGCCGAGCGGCCTGTTCCTCGCCGGGCTCGCCGCCGCGCTCGCCGGCGTGGCTCTGCTGGTGAAGACCAGCGTGGAGTTTTCGGCGACCGGGCTCGCCGGTGACGCGCTCGGCGTGGTGACGGCGATCTTCTACGCCGGGTACATCTTTGCCGTCAAAGGCCTGCGTGATCGCGGGGAGACCACGCTGCACCTGATGGCGGCGACCAGCACCATCACCGCGATATCCCTGTTGCCCGCTGCGCTTGCCTCCGGCGAGCCATTTTTGCCGGTTTCGGCCTATGGATGGACGATTCTCATAGGCCTTGCCTTGATTTCACACGCGGCGGGGCAGGGGTTGATCGCCTACGCGCTCGCGCACCTGCCGGCGGCGTTCTCGTCGGTGAGCCTGCTACTCCAACCGGTGATGGCGGCGCTGTTCGCGTGGACGCTGCTCTCGGAATCGCTCGCGCCGCTGCAGATCGCGGGCGGTTGCATTGTGCTGTTCGGCATCTACCTCGCGCGCAGGGGATCGTCCTAGACGACCACAGCGCTTGCTTCGCCCGAGGACGCCTCGATCCTGCCGATCTCGAAGACGGTCTCGCCCGAGGCGCGCAGATGCTCCGCCGCGCGCCTGGCATTCTCCTCGGCCACGACGAGCACCATGCCGATGCCGCAATTGAAGACGCGGTGCATCTCGTCCTCCGCGACGTTGCCCTCGCGCTGCAGCCAGCTGAAAAGCGCCGGCCGCGGCCAGGACGCCTTGTCGATTTTCGCCATGAGATTCTTTTGCAGGACCCGCGGCACGTTCTCGGTGAGGCCGCCGCCGGTGATGTGCGCGAGGGCCTTCACCGGGACCGCATCGAGGAGCGCCAGCACCGGCTTCACATAGATGCGGGTCGGCGCCATGAGCGCGTCGAGCAGCGCGGCGTCCGGCTTCGAGCGCTCGAGGATCTTCCTGATCAGCGAAAACCCGTTCGAGTGCGGGCTGCTCGAAGCGAGCCCGAGGAGCACGTCGCCCGGAGCGATCGAGCGCCCGTCGATGATGCGCTCCTTCTCGACCACGCCGACGCAGAACCCGGCGAGGTCGTACTCGCCCGCCTGGTACATGCCCGGCATCTCGGCAGTCTCGCCGCCGATCAGCGCGCAGCCCGCGAGCTCGCAGCCGCGCGCGATGCCTTTCACAACGGCGACGGCGACCGTATGCTCCAGCTTGCCGCAGGCGAAATAATCGAGGAAGAACAACGGCTCCGCGCCCTGCACCAGGACATCGTTGACGCTCATCGCGACCAGATCGATGCCGACCGTGTCGTGGCGGCCCAGCGCGAAGGCGAGCTTGAGCTTGGTGCCGACGCCGTCGGTGCCGGAGACGAGAACGGGCTGGCGATATTTCTTGGGGATCTCGCACAACGCCCCGAAGCCACCGATGCCGGCTAGCACCTCGGGCCGCATGGTGCGCCTCGCGAACGGCTTGATCGCCTCGACGAGCGCGTCGCCCGCGTCGATGTCGACGCCGGCGTCGCGGTAGGAAAGTCCCTGTTTCGCCATGCTAGAGTCGTAAATTCTACTCGATGGCCGCGCACACCCGCGTAGACCGATGGCCGCGCAAAATATGTCCGGATGGTCACGGCCGCAGCTCTGGGCCTGGCTGGCGATCGCCGCGGCCATCGCCTTCCTCGTCTGGCTGCTCGCGCCGATCCTGACGCCGTTCCTTTTCGGCGCGATCCTCGCGTACATCCTCGACCCGATCGTCGAGCGGCTCACCAACCGGTATTTCCCGCGCACGCTCGCCGTGGTGCTGGTGCTGCTGATCGTCTTCGCCCTCTTCGTCGCGCTGCTGCTCGTCGTGCTGCCGCTGCTCTACAAGGAAACGCGCCTGCTGATGGAGAAAGCGCCGGCGTTTCTCGACTGGACCAGCCAGCACGCCGCCCCCTGGCTGAAGCAGAAGTTCGACCTCGACGCGCAATTCGACGTGGCGACGGTGAAGCAGATGGCGCGCGATGCGTTCGCCGGGAACGACGACCTGATGAAGCGGCTGCTGAGCTCCGTGGGCGTGGGCAGCCTCGCCGTCATCACCTTCGTCGTCAACCTGGTGCTGGTGCCGGTGGTCCTCTTCTTCCTCCTGCGCGACTGGAACAAGGTGCTGGCGATCGTCGAGGGCCTCATACCGCTGCAGGCGCGCCCGAAAGCGCTGGCGATCGCGAGGGAGATCGATGCCGTGCTCGCCGAGTACCTGCGCGGCGAGGTGCTGGTCATCCTGCTCATGAGCACGTACTACGTGGTGGCGCTGTCGCTGACGCGCCTCGAGTTCGCGCTGCCGATCGGCATCATCACCGGCCTCGCGGTGATCGTCCCTTATGTGGGCATCACCATCGGCGTGTTTCTCGCGACGGCGGCGGCGCTGCTGCAGTTCGATAACCTCACCGGGGTGCTCTGGGTCTGGCTCGCCATCGGCATCGGCCAGGCGCTGGAGGGCCTGGCGGTGACGCCGCTCATCGTCGGTAACCGCATCGGCCTGCATCCGGTGGCGGTGATCTTCGCGCTGCTCGCCTTCGGCCAGGTGTTCGGCTTTCTCGGAGTGCTGCTCGCGCTGCCGGCGAGCGCCGCGGTGCTCGTGGGCTTGCGCCATGTTCGCGCCGCCTACGTCGCGAGCCCCTTGTATGGCAAATGAGCGGCAAGCGCGCGGCAAATGACCCTTAAATAGGCGGAAAATGCGCGGTGGCCAACGACATGCAGCAGCTGCCGCTCGAGATCTCGCCGTCGCCCGAGCCCAGCTTCGACAACTTCCTCGCCGGGAGCAACGCGGAAGCGCTCGCCCGGGTAAGGGCGCTCGCGGGAGGATCGCTGCGCGAGGCGATCGTCTATGTCTGGGGCGAGCCCGGCAGCGGCCGTAGCCACCTGCTGCGCTCGGCGGCCCGCGCCAATCCTTCGCTGGTCATCGCCGATGACGTCCAGGGGCTCGATGCGACGGCTCAGCAGGCGCTGTTCGTGGCGATCAATTCAGCGCGCGAAGGGCAGGCGGCGGTGCTTGCCGCGGGAGACGCGCCGCCGGCGCAGCTCACCCTGCGCGACGATCTGCGGACCCGCCTCGCCTGGGGGCTGGTCTATCAGCTGAAACCGCTCAACGACGCCGAAAAGGCGCTGCACATGCGGGCCGAGGCGGCGCGGCGCGGGCTCGAGCTGAGCGAAGAAGTTGTCGGGTATCTCCTGACCCGCCTGCCGCGCGATCTCTCGAGCCTCAACGGGGTGCTCGATCTGCTGGATCGGGACTCGCTGGCGCGGCAGCGGCCCCTGACACTTCCCTTTGTGCGCGAAGCACTTAACGCGGTGCAGGCGCGTGGATTTCGTCCTCGACAAAGCGAATCCTCTTAAGTAAATTGAGCACTGACCAGACTCCTGACCCGATCCGCGCCTCGCCGTGAGAACGCCAACCCTGACCCTGTTCTTCTGCAGCGCGCTCGCCGCGGCGCTTCCGGCGCTCGGGGAAGAGGGCCTGAAGTTGCCGAGCCGGCCCGAACCGGGGCTCGATCCGTCGTTTGCCGTCGGCTGGCTCAATCCGGAGCGCGACCGCGTGGGATTCGAGCGCTTCCACTGGCGCGACGCGATCGGCTTCGCGCCGACCCAGCGGATGCAGTGGTCCTATTCCGTCGGCCGGAACAGCAGCCTCGGCATGTCGGTGGTGAACGGGCGCGATTTCGACGCTTCCCCCATCTATGGCGCCGAAACGCGCCAGTACGGCCTGTTCGGTCGCTACTCGCTTGCCCCGGACTGGTCGCTGAACGCCGAAACCACGGTGTCGCGCGACCCGGTGAACAGCCTCCTGCGCCAGGAGTTCCGCTTCGGCGTTCGGCGCCAGTTCTGAGCCGCCGCTCTGTTCGTCCTTGGTGCTGATCGGCCGGGCTGATGCCCGGTAAATTGCTCCGAGCCCTTTTTCCGTAGAATGCGGGGCGCCGCATGCGCCTCACCCTGTTCGACTTGGACAATACCCTGCTCGCCTGCGATAGCGACTACGAGTGGGGCCAGTTTCTTGTCGATCGCGGCGTGCTGGAGCGCGCCGCCTACGAAGCCCAGAACCGCGCCTACTACGACCAGTACGTCGCCGGGACCCTCGATATCCACGAATTTCTCGGCTTCGCGCTGCGGCCGCTCGCCGAGCACACGCCCGAGGAGCTCGCGCGCTGGCATAAGGAATTCATGGCCGAGCGCATCGTCCCTGCGATCACGCCGCAGGCGCGCGAGCTGGTGCGCAAGCACCTCGGCAACGCCGAGCTGTGCGCCATCATCACCGCCACCAACAGCTTCGTCACGGCGCCGATCGCCCGCGAGTTCGGCGTCCCGCACCTCGTCGCCACCGAGCCCGAGATGCGCGGCGGGCGCTATACAGGGCGCGTGGCGGGGACGCCCTGCTTTCGCGAAGGCAAGCTGCGCCGCCTGGACGAATGGCTCGCCGGCCTGGGCCGGCGCTTCGCCGATTTCGCCGACAGCACCTGCTACAGCGACTCGCACAACGACCTGCCGCTGCTCGAGCGGGTGAAGCGCGCGGTGGCGGTCGACCCGGACCCGCAGCTCGCCGCCGAGGCGCGCCGGCGCGGCTGGCCGGTGATCTCGCTGCGCTCCGACAAGGTCCGCGCCGTCCGATGATCAAGCGCTTCATCCGCCGGGTTTTCGGGCTGCCTGCGGAGGGTGAAGGGATGGTGCGGGTCGCGCGCGAGAAGCACGGCCTTTCGCGCGACGCGATCAGCCCGGCCGCCGCCAAGGTCTGCGCCGTGCTGCAGGAAGCGGGGTTCTCGGGCTACGTGGTGGGCGGCGCGGTGCGCGACCTTCTCCTCGGCATCGTGCCGAAGGATTTCGACATCGCCACCGATGCGCGCCCCGAGCAGATCAAGCCGCTTTTCCGGCGCGCTTTCGTCATCGGCCGGCGCTTCCGGCTGGTGCACGTCATGCTGGGGCCGGAGACCGTGGAAGTCTCGACCTTCTACTCGAAGCGTCGGGACGCTTCGAGTAAAAACGAAAACGCGCACCTGCAGGACGAGCACGGCCGCGTGCTGCGCGACAACGTCTTCGGCTCGCAGGAGGACGACGCGCGCCGCCGCGACTTCAGCGTCAACGCGCTGTACTTCGATCCGGCGACCGAGGAGGTGGTGGATTTCCACGGCGGCCTCGCCGACCTGAAGAAACGGGTGATGCGCGTGATCGGCGACCCGGCGACGCGCTATCGCGAGGACCCCATCCGGATGCTGCGCGCGGTCCGCCTCGCGGCGAAGCTCGGCCTCACGATCGACGCCGCGACCCGCGAGCCGATCGCCGACATGGCGCCGCTGCTCGAGCGCGTGCCCCCGGCGCGCCTTTTCGACGAGATGCTCAAGCTGCTGCTCTCGGGCCACGCCAGCGCCTGCCTGCGCCAGCTGCGCGAAGTCGGCCTGCACAAGGGCGTGCTGCCGCTGCTCGACGTGATCCTCGAGCAGCCGCTGGGCGAGCGCTTCGTCACGCTCGCGCTCGCGCAGACCGACGAGCGCGTGCAGACCGACCGGCCGGTTTCGCCGGCCTTCCTGTTCGCCGCGCTGCTCTGGCACGAGGTCCTCGCGGCCTGGAAAGCGCGCGAAAAACGCGGCGAGCGCTCGATCCCGGCGCTCGAGTCGGCGATGGACGAGATCCTCGACGTGCAATGCGAGAAGCTCGCGATCACGAGAAAGCTCACCGCCACGATGCGCGAGGTGTGGGCGATGCAGCCGCGCTTCGAGCAGCGCTCCGGGCAGCGCGCCTACCGCCTGCTCGAGACGCCGCGCTTTCGCATGTCCTATGATTTCCTGGCGCTGCGCGCGGCGAGCGGCGAGGTCCCGGCCGAGCTCGAGGCCTGGTGGCGCGCGTTCCAGAGCGCCGACGGGGAAACGCGCCAGGCGATGCTGCTGCCCGATACCGGCCCGCGCAAGCGCCGCCGGCGCCGGCGCGGCAAGAAGCGCCCTGACGACGAGACCGCGCCCGAGGCGGCCTGACCGCGCTCCGGGGCAAGGCATCACCCGACAAGTGACCATCGCCTACGTGGGCCTAGGCTCGAACCTCGACGAACCGGAGAATCAGGTGGAGCAGGCGCTGCTAGAGCTCGACCGGCTGCCGCACAGCCGGCTCGTGGGCCGCTCGTCGCTGTACCGTTCCGCACCGCTCGGGTTCGCGGGCCAGCCGGATTTCATCAACGCCGTCGCCCGGCTCGAGACCGGCCTGCCGGCGGAGCGCCTGCTCGCGGACCTGCAGGACATCGAATCCCGCCACGGCCGCACGCGCAGCTTCGCCAACGCGCCGCGCACGCTCGACCTGGATCTTTTGCTCTTCGAGAAGCTGCAATTGAGAACGCCGCGGCTGACAGTGCCGCACCCGCGCATGCACGAACGCGCGTTCGTGCTGAAGCCGCTGGTGGAACTGTCACCGGAGCTTTCGATTCCCGGCCTCGGACCGGCGAAGGATTTCCTGAAAAAGGTCGAAAACCAGACGGCGGAGAAGCTCGGCTGATGCAGCTTGCGCCCATCGTGGCCTCCGCGGGCCTGCTCGTGGCCTCGAACGTTTTCATGACCTTCGCCTGGTACGCGCACCTGAAGCATCTCTCGGCCAAGCCCTGGTGGATCGCGGCGCTCGTGAGCTGGGGCATCGCCCTCTTCGAGTATCTTCTGCAGGTGCCGGCCAACCGCATCGGCTTCACCCAGGTATCGCTCGCGCAGCTTAAGATCATGCAGGAAGCGATCACCCTGGTGGTGTTCGTGCCGTTCGCGATCTTCTACATGGAGCAGCCGATCAAGCTCGATTACCTGTGGGCCGCGCTGTGCCTCGTCGGCGCGGTGTATTTCATCTTCCGTGGATAAATTCCGCCACGTCGCGGTGGAGGGGCCGATCGGCGCCGGCAAGACCAGCCTCGCCCGGCGCCTGGCGGCGCGCCTGTCGGCCGACCTCATCCTCGAGCAGCCGGGGGAGAACCCGTTCCTCGCGCGCTTCTACCAGGACATGCCGCGCTACGCCCTGCCGGCGCAGCTGTTCTTTCTCTTCCAGCGCGCGCGCATGCTCGAGGCGCTCGCGCAGCCGGACATGTTCGGCCGCGCGGTGGTGGCCGACTTCCTGCTCGACAAGGACCCGCTGTTCGCCCGCCTCACGCTCTCCGGCGACGAGATGGCGCTCTACCAGAAGATCTTCGACGCGCTCGCGCCGCAAGCGCCGGCGCCCGATCTCGTCATCTACCTGCAGGCCCAGCCCGCGACCCTCGTCGAGCGCGTGCGCCGGCGCGCCGCGGGCTACGAGCGCGGCATCAGCGAGGAGTACCTGGCGCTGCTCGCCGAGAGCTATGCGCGCTTTTTCTACCACTACGCGGCGGCCCCGGTGCTGATCGTGAACTCGGAAAACCTCAACTTCGTCGACCGCGACAAGGACTTCGAGCTGCTGGTGTCGCGCATGCGCGGCATGAAGAGCCGCCGCGAGTTCTTCAGCCTCGGCTGATGCGCATCGTCCGCGACATCGCAGAGTTGCGCAGCGCGCTCGCCGCCGCCGGCCCGGTGGCGTTCGTGCCGACGATGGGAAACCTCCACGAGGGCCACCTTTCGCTCACCCGCCTCGCGCGCAGCCGCGCCCCGGCGGTCGTCGTAAGCATCTTCGTCAACCGCCTGCAGTTCGCCCCCGGCGAGGACTTCGAGCGCTATCCGCGCACCTTCGGACGCGACTGCGCGCTGCTCGAGGCGGAAGGCGTGCAATGGCTGTTCGCGCCCGACGAGCGCGTCCTCTATCCCGAGCCGCAGACCTACCTCGTGCGGCCGCCGGCGATCGCGGAGGAGCTCGAAGGCCGTTTCCGTCCGGGGTTCTTCAACGGCGTGGCGACCGTGGTGCTGAAGCTCCTGAACTGCGTGCAGCCGGCGGTCGCGGTCTTCGGCAAGAAGGACTATCAGCAGCTCCACGTCGTGCGCGGCATGGTGCGCCAGCTCGACCTGCCGGTGCAAATCGTCGCCGGGGAAACCGTGCGCGAAGCCGACGGCCTCGCGATGAGCTCGCGCAACGCGTACCTCTCGGCCGCCGAGCGCGCCGAGGCGCCCAGGCTGCATCGCGTCCTTCGCGAGGTCGTCTCCGGGAAAACCACTGTCGAGAATTCCCTACAAGCGCTGGCCGCGGCGGGCTGGAAGCCGGACTACGTGGAAGTCCGGCGAAGGTCCGACCTCGCGCCGGCGAATGCCGGCGATCGGGAGCGAGTGGTGCTGGCGGCGGCGAAACTGGGCGCGACGCGTCTCATCGACAGCGTCGAGTTTTAGCTTTTTATCTAGCCGGGATAGGGGTCGAAGGTCATGGACTCGACCGGGCAGCCCATCGCCTTGGCCATCTTGTCCATCGCGTCATCGGTGAGCTGCACCGGCTGGAAGTCGCCCGCCCCGCCTTTCGAGGAAATGAACGCCTTCGCCGCATCCTCGGTGTTCCAGGTCACCACCGGATCAGGGCTGACGCCGGCAATCTGCCGGCAAATCGGAAAGCCGTCGGACTTGTAGACGATCGCGTACACGTTGTTCCCCCTGCCCACCGTAATTTACCCGATGTGGCGGGAGGACAACAAGCAAATCCCCCGCGAAACCGGCGATTGCGTCCTTGGCTACAACAGGCGTTTAATGCCCCCGGGTGGTATCGCAGCCGTCGATGAAGAAGCGCGCGCGAGCCGGAGCACACCAGCCCCCTCCCCCAAGGGGGCGCCTTTTTTGGGAAGGAGATCTCATGAGCAATATGAATGACGTGGTTGGTCTGCGTTTGCCCTACGGCGTCGGGCGCAAGCATATCGAGACGGAGTTCGAGCCTGCGACCGGCACCGCGTGGGGCTACATGAATCCGAAAGGCACCCCCTGCTTCAGCCTCGGGCTGCTCAAGGACATCCGCGCGCACGATGGCGAGCTCGAGGCGCAAGGCGGCCGCGTCGACATCAACGGCACGCTGCATCCGGTGCACTATTTCGTGGTCGGCTCGCGCGTGCCGGGCGTATTCAACCTCGGCGGCGATCTGGCCCTGTTCATGCTGCTCATAAAGACGCAGGACCGCGCCGCGATCGCGAACTACGCGAGGATGTGCCTCGACAACCTGCACCCCAGAATGCAGAACTACGGCTGCCCGACGATGACCACCATTTCGCTCGTCCAGGGCGATGCGCTCGGCGGCGGCTTCGAGTGCGCCCTTACCTCCGACGTGATCGTCGCGGAGGAAAGCGCTCAGATGGGCCTGCCCGAGATGCTCTTCAACCTCTTCCCCGGCATGGGCGCCTACAGCCTTCTCGCGCGGCGCCTGGGCGTGCGCGAAGCCGAGCGCATGATCCAGTCCGGGCGCGTGCTCGGCGCGCGCAAGCTCCATGAAATGGGCCTTGTCGACGTGCTCGCGAAAGACGGCGAAGGCGAAGCCGCGGTGCGTCGGTGGATCGCCGGCAACGCCAAGCGGCGCAACGGAACCCAGGGCATGTTTCTCGCGCGCAGGATCGTGAACCCGATCACCCGCGCGGAGCTCGACGCGGTTGCGGAAGCCTGGGTCGACACGGCGATGCGGCTGGAGAGCCGGGACCTCAAGATGATGGACTTCCTGGTGCGCGCGCAGGCCTTGCGCATGGAAGCCGGGAGCGTCGACGAGATTGCGAAGCGCCTGAACGGAGACCCGGTGGTGGCGCAGGCGGTCTGAGCCGATCGGCTTTCCTCACCTTCGAGAAACGCAAGCAAGCTCGACCAGAGGGTCGCGCAGCTAGCTCGCCGAGCTTTGCCGCTCCTGTACGTAGCGCTCGAGTTGCGCGCTCGCGGCGCCGAGCTCCTCGGCCAGCATGCGCAGCAGCGAAGGCGCCTGCAGGCGCACTTCGGCGTCGGAGAGCTTGTCCATGCTCGCGCATATCTGCGTCAGGCGGTCGGTGCCGACGCTGGCCGAGGAGCCCTTCATGGCATGCAGCAGCGAGCGGAATTCCTGGTAGTTGCGTCCCGCGAGCGACTGCTCGATGCGCCCGAGGAGCGCCGTATTGTCGCCGAGGAACATCTTGATCAGCCGCTCGATGAAGCCCGGAGTGGAGCCGAGCTCCTGCAGGTGCTCGAGCGTCACGAGATTGATCACCGGAACTGCCTTCGCGGCCTTCGCCTGCCGTGCGGCCGGCGCCTCCGGGCGAACCGCCTCGGCCGGGGCCGCGGCGCAAAGCGACTGGATCTCCTCGAGCAGGCGCAGCGCCTCCACGGGCTTCGGCAGGAACAGGTCCGCGCCCGCCTCGAGCGCCTCGCGCTTCGCCAGCGGCGTTACGTCGGCGGAAAGGATGATCACCGGAATGCGCTCGCGGCCACGCGTCATGAGCCGCAGCGCCTGAAGCGCCTCGAGGCCGCCGATCCCCGGCATGTTGCGGTCGAGGATGACGGCGTCGAAGGCTTCGCGCTCCAGCGCGTCGAGCGCCTGCCCGCCGTCGTTGACCAGCGTGACCGCATGCCCGCCGCGCTCGAGAATCTTGCTGATCACCTCGCGGTTCGTGGGATTGTCGTCCGCCACCAGCACGCGTAGCTTCTTCGCCGAAGCGCTCCGGCGCGCGTAGTCCTGCAGGCGCACCACTCCGTCGCTGACCTCCTCGCCCGCCGAAACCGAGTGCAGCACGTTGAAGAGGTGGCGCTTGTCGAACGGCAGCTCGAGAACGGCGGCGAAGCCGGAGGTGAGCGCGTCGAAGCGCTGCACGTCGGCGTCATGCGGCACCGCGAGAATCGTCGCGGGCGCCGGGTTCGGCGCGGCGCGGCGAAAGCGCTGCGCGAGCTTGAGGTCCTCGCCCGACGAATACAGGAGCGCGCTGTGATAGGCCTTCGCCAGGCTGATCTCGGACACCAGACGCGCGACGCCCGCTTCAACCGTCGCGGCCGTGACCGGCGTGGCTCCCCATCCGGCGAGCGCCTGCTCGAGCGGCTCGCGCTGCAAGGCGGGGAACCCCACCAGCAGCACTCTCGCGCCCGCGAGCTCGCCCGCGCCGCCGGTGGCGCCGGAACGCTCGGGCTGCTTCTCCAAATCGATCTCGACCCAGAAGGTGCTGCCCAGGCCGACCGCGCTTTCCATGCCGATCCTGCCGCCCAGCAGCTCCGCGAGCTGCTTCGCGATGGTGGTGCCCAGGCCTGTGCCGCCGAAACGGCGCGTCGTCGACTGGTCGGCCTGCGTGAAGCTATCGAAGATGCGCGCCTGCGCTTCCGAGGGAATACCGATGCCGGTGTCGCGGATCGAGAACTTCAGCCGGACGTGGGTCTCGGTCTCGGATTGCGCCGACACGTGCACCGTCACGCTGCCGTGCTCGGTGAACTTCACCGCGTTGCCCGCGAGGTTAATGAGGATCTGGCGCAGGTGATGCGGATCGCTGCGCACCGCGGGAGGCACCTCGGGCATGATCGAGACGATGAACTCGACGCCCTTCGCCGCCGCCTGCGCGGCGACGATGCGGCAGGTGCTGTTGACGAGCGCGTGCAGGTCGAACTCGGTCTTCTCCAGGGTGAGCTTGCCGGCCTCGATCTTGGAGAAGTCGAGCACGTCCTCGACCAGGCCGAGCATGACGCGCGAGGAGCCGCGCAGCGTCTGCAGCATGTCCGCCTGCTCGCGGTTGAGCGAGGTATCGCGCAGCAGGTCCGACATGCCGATGATCGCGTTGAGCGGCGTACGCATCTCGTGGCTCACCACCGAGATGAAGCGGGTCTTCGCCTGGTTGGCGCTCTCCGCGCGCGACAGGGCCTCGAACAACTGGCGCACGAGCTTGCGCACGTAGAGACAAAGGATGACGAGGCCGGCCATGAAACCCAGGCCCATGTCCAGATGCTCGCGCCAGAACTCGCTCAGGGTAAGCACGGTCGCGAAGCCGGCGACGCTCAGCGCCAGCGAGATCAGCAACTGCCGCGGGCCGAAGCGGAAGCCCATGCCGATCGTCGACCAGAGGTAGATGAGGATCATCGGCGCGGCGGGCGCGCCCAGCTGCACCATGAACCACGTGCATGAAGCCGCATCGAGGCTCGCGCCCAGAGTGCGCCGTAGCATGGAGACCCCCGGCGACACCACGATCCACGCGAGCAGCAGCGCCGACAGCGCGAGGAACGTGATCCAAATCAGGACGTGCGGCGCCCCGGGCTGCGAGAGCGCCACCGGCAACAGCGCGAGCCCGAGGGCGAGCGCGACGGCCACCCGCACGAGCGCCTGCTCGTGCTCCGTATCCGGGCGCGCCTTGAGGCGCCCGCGCAGCCAGGCGAGCTGCGCTTTCAACGCTGGGAGGACCGGTCGGACCATTCGCTCTGGATCTGCTGGATCTGGGTTTTCGCGCTCATGAAGGCCGCGGCCAGGCGCGGATCGAAATGCTTGCCGCGCTGCTCGTCGATGTACTCGAAGGCGCGCTCGGCCGGCCAGGCCTGCTTGTAGGGCCGCACCGAGGTCAGCGCGTCGAAGACGTCGGCGACCGCGATGATGCGCGCGCAAAGCGGGATGTGCTCGCCGACCAGGCCGTTCGGGTAGCCCGTGCCGTCGTACTTCTCATGGTGGCCGAGCGCGATGAGCGCGCCCATCCGCACGTATTTGGAGCCGCTGCCCTTGAGGATCTCGTGGCCCATGACCGGGTGGCGCCGCATGGTCTGCCATTCGATCTCGTCGAGCTTCCCCGGCTTGAGCAGGATGTGGTCCGGGATGCCGATCTTGCCGATGTCGTGCAAAGGCGCCGCGAGCTCGACCGTCTCGGCCTCCTCGGATTCGAGGCCGATAAGGTCCGCGATGAGCCGCGAGTAGCGCGCCATGCGGATCAGGTGGTTTCCGGTCTCGCCGTCATGGAACTCGCCGGCGCGCGCGAGGCGCAGCAGCGTATCCTTCTCGCGCTCGCGCACCTCGCGCGTCGCGTCCTCGACCATGTGCTCGAGCAGGCGCTTGCGGTCTTCGAGGGCGAGCTGCTGGCGGCGCAGGGTGAGCAGGTTGCGGCAGCGGGCGAGGCACTCGCGGGCGTCGACCGGCTTGGTGAGGAAGTCGGTGATCCCGGCATCGAGCGCCGCGTAGCGCACCTTGCGGTCGTCGTGCACCGTCACCATCACGATCGGCACGTGCTCGTAGCCGGGAAGGGCGCGCAGCCGCTTGACGAACTCGATGCCGTCCATCTCCGGCATCATGTAATCGACCAGGACGAGATCCGAGACATGGCGCGTGGCCCAGACCACCGCGTCGATCGGCCGGGCGAAGCCCTCCACCACGACACGCTCGTCGAGGCTGCGGATCACCTGCTCGAGGATGGCGCGGCCGGTCGACTGATCGTCGACCACCATGACCGTATTGCGCGCAGAAGCGAGCACCCTCAACTGCGGCTGCGCCATCGTCCTCCCCCGTTGATATCGCGAGAAAAAGACTACGCTGCGGGCCCGGCGCTGTCCAGCGAGGAAGACCGCCCGCAGCAATTTTTACAAGCGGCCACGCTGCTTATCTTTGCGTACTTACATGGTGCCGGAAGAGAGAATCGAACTCTCATGACCTTGCGGTCGGCGGATTTTGAGTCCGCTGCGTCTACCAGTTCCACCATTCCGGCCCGGGGCTGCGCAAGGCGTGAAATTATAATTCGCGCCGGTCCTCGCCTTCGGGCCATTCACACGGGTCCTGCAGATGCTTGTTTCCGAGTTCGACTATGAGCTGCCGCCCGAGCTAATCGCGCAGCAGCCGGCCCAAGAGCGCGCCGCCAGCCGCCTGCTGCGGCTCGACGCGTCTCGCGGGACCCTCGAGGACCTGGCGTTCTCCGACCTGCCGTCGCTGCTCGGCGCGAACGATGCGCTGGTGCTGAACGACACGCGCGTCATCAAGGCGCGGCTCGCCGGCCGCAAGCGCAGCGGCGGCAAGATCGAGGTTTTCGTCGAACGAGCGCTGAGCCCGCGCGAGGCGCTCGCGCTCATCCGCGCGAGCCATCCGCCGTCGGCCGGGTCCGAGGTGCTGGTCGGCGACGGCGTGGTCGCGAAGGTGCAGGGGCGCGAGGGCGAGCTCTTCAGGCTGAGGTTTTCCGAAGACATCGAGCGCGTCCTCGAGCGGTTCGGCGCGGTGCCGCTGCCGCCGTACATCGGGCACGCGCCCCGGCCCGAGGACGCCGAGCGTTACCAGACGGTGTATGCCGCCTCCCCCGGCGCGGTGGCGGCGCCGACCGCAGGCTTGCATTTCGACGCGGAAATTCTGCGGAAAATCGAGGCAAGGGGGACAAAGATCGCCAAAATCACCCTGCACGTCGGCGCGGGCACCTTCCAGCCCGTGCGCGTCGAGGAGGTCGAAGATCACAGGATGCACAAAGAACGCTACGCGATCCCTCCGGACGCCATGCAACTCGTTACCGGAAGGCGGGTCCTGGCCGTGGGAACGACAGCGCTCCGCGCGCTCGAGACTGCCGCATTGACAGGCGAGCTTTCGGGGGAGACCGACCTCTTCGTCTATCCTGGCTTCCAGTTCCAGGCGGTCGGGCGCCTGCTCACCAATTTCCATTTGCCCAAGTCCACGCTCCTCATGCTGGCGTGCGCCTTCGGCGGCAGGGACAACGTGCTGCGGGCCTACCGGCACGCGATCGAGAAGCGCTACCGTTTTTTCTCGTACGGCGACGCAATGCTCATAGAAAAATGATTTTCGAGCTGAAGAAAACCGACGGCCGGGCGCGGCGCGGCGTCCTGCATCTCGCGCATGGCGCCGTGGACACGCCGGCGTTCATGCCGGTGGGCACCTACGGCGCGGTGAAGGCGGTGTCGCCGCACGAAGTCGCCGCGACCGGCGCCCGCATCGTGCTCGGCAACACCTTTCACCTGTGGCTGCGCCCGGGCCTCGACGTCATCGAGAAGCACGGCGGCCTGCACCGCTTCATGGCCTGGGACGCCCCGATCCTCACCGATTCGGGCGGCTTCCAGGTCTTCAGCCTCGGCGAGCTGCGCAAGATCACCGAGGACGGCGTCGCGTTCGCGTCGCCCATCAACGGCGACCGCCTGTTCCTGAGCCCCGAGGAATCGATGCGTATCCAGCAGGTGCTCAATTCCGACATCGCGATGGTGTTCGACGAGTGCACGCCCTACCCCGCCACCGAGGAGCAGGCTGCCGCGTCGATGCGGATGTCGATGCGCTGGGCGGAGCGCTCGAGGCGGGCCTATCAAAGCTCCAACCTGCTCTTTGGAATCGTCCAGGGAGGCATGTACGAGAACCTGCGGGACGAGTCGCTGAAAGCGTTGACGCAGATTCAGTTCGACGGCTACGCGGTCGGCGGCCTGTCGGTGGGCGAGCCGAAGGAGGCGCGCTCGCGCATCGTCGCGCACATCGTGCCGCGCCTGCCCGCGGAGAAGCCGCGTTACCTCATGGGAATGGGCATGCCCGAGGACATCATCGAAGCGGTGGCGGCGGGCATCGACATGTTCGACTGCGTGCTGCCGACGCGCAACGCCCGCAACGGCTGGCTCTTCACGCGCTTCGGCGACGTGAAGATCCGCAACGCGCGCCACCGCGACGATCCGCGGCCGCTCGACGAGCGCTGCGCCTGCTACGCCTGCCGCAACTTCTCGCGCGCCTACCTCCACCATCTGCAGAGAACCAGCGAGATCCTCGGCGCCCGGCTGAATACGCTCCACAACCTGCACTACTATCAGGAGCTCATGGCGGAGCTGCGCGCCGCGATCGAAGAGCAGCGCCTGGCGCAGACGGCCGGAAAGCTGCTGGAAGAGCGCCGGGGCGCGCAGAGCGGGCTGATATAATTCGCCGCTTCCCGGCACCGTGCCTGCATCTTTTCCCCTTTTGCCCCCCATCCTCCTCCATCGGAGTCCGCAGTGATCATTTCCTCTGCCTTCGCTCAGTCTCCCGTCGGCGGCGGCGACTCGGGGCTGCTCGGCTTCCTGCCGATCATCCTCATGTTCGCGCTGCTGTACTTCCTCATGATCCGCCCGCAGATGAAGCGCGCCAAGGAAACCAAGGCGATGATCGAGGCTCTGCAGAAAGGCGACGAGGTGATCACCGCCGGCGGCGTGGTCGGCCGGATCACCAAGCTCGGCGACCAGTACGTCACGCTCGAGATCGCGCCGAATACCGAGATCGTGGTGCAAAGGTCCGCGGTCCAGGTGCCGCTGCCCAAGGGCACCATCAAGAGCGTCCAGTAACGGCGCGCCCTTCCTTCGGTGAACCGGTTCCCTCTATGGAAGTACGCGATGATCGCCGTCGCGATCCTCGCTGCGGCGCTCTACACGCTGCCGAACTTCTACGGCGAGGCACCGGCGGTCCAGGTCTCGAGCGCGCGTAGCGCGGTCAAGGCCGATCCCGCGCTCATGGCGCGGGTGCAGGAAGTGCTGAAGGCCGCGTCGATTTCCTACTCGGGCGCGGCGCTCGAGGGAGGCACGATCCGGCTGCGCTTCGAGGACACCGATATCCAGCTCAAGGCGAAGGACGCGATCCACGCCGCCCTCAACCCGGGCGCCGCGCCGCAGGCCACGCCGGAGGAAGATCCCAAGGTCAACTACGTGGTGGCGCTGAACCTGCTGCCGGCCTCGCCCGGCTGGCTCACCGCGATCCACGCGCTGCCGATGTACCTCGGCCTCGACCTGCGCGGCGGCGTCCACTTCCTGCTGCAGGTCGACATGCAGGCCGCGACCGTCAAGAAGATCGAAAGCCTCGCCGGCGACGTGCGCAGCCAGCTGCGCGAGAAAGGCATCCGCCACGGCGGCGTCACGCGCGAAGGCCAGCAGATCCGCATCCGCTTCCGCGACGCCCCGCTGCGCGACCAGGCGCGCGCGCTGCTCGCTTCCGGCCTTCCCGAGCTCGCCCTCGCCGAGCGCGAGGACGGCGAGGGCCTGCTGCTCGTCGCCACGCTCAAGCCCGACGCGATGAAGCGCAACCAGGACCAGGCGATCAAGCAGAACATCAGCACTCTCTCGAACCGCATCAACGAGCTCGGCGTCGCCGAGCCGATCATCCAGCAGCAGGGCGAGAACCGCATCGTGGTCCAGCTGCCGGGCGTGCAGGACGTGACCCGCGCGAAGCGCCTCATCGGCCGTACCGCGAGCCTCGAGCTGCGCATGGTGGACGAGGACAAGATGACCCCGGACGTCCTCGCCCAGGCGGCGCGCGGCCAGGTGCCCTTCGGCGACGAATATTTCGTCGAGCGCAACGGCGCGCCGGTGCTGGTGAAGAAGCAGGTCGAGCTCACCGGCGATCGGCTCACCGACGCGCAGCCGGGCTTCGACCAGCAGACCAACGAGCCGGCGGTGCACCTGCGCCTCGACGGCCCCGGCGCGACCATCTTCCGCGAGCTCACCCGCGCGAACGTCGGCAAGCGCATGGCGATCCTGCTGATCGAGAAGGGCAAGGGGGAAGTCATTACTGCGCCAGTGATCCGCAGCGAGATCCCCGGCGGGCGTGTGCAGATCTCGGGCCGCATGAGCACCACCGAGGCGAACGACGTCGCCCTGCTGCTGCGCGCCGGCTCGCTCGCCGCGCCGATGGAGATCATCGAGGAGCGCACCGTCGGGCCGAGCCTCGGCAAGGACAACATCGAGAAGGGCTTCAACGCGACGCGCTGGGGCTTCGTCGCCATCGTGGCGTTCATGTCGATCTACTACGTGCTGTTCGGCGCGATCTCGTCGGTCGCGCTCGGCGTGAACCTGCTGTTCCTGGTCGCGCTGCTCTCGCTGCTGCAGGCGACGCTCACCCTGCCGGGCATCGCGGCGATCGCGCTCACGCTCGGCATGGCCATCGACGCCAACGTCCTCATCAACGAGCGCATCCGCGAGGAACTGCGCGGCGGCGCCACGCCTCAGGCGGCGATCGCCGCCGGCTACGAGCGCGCCTGGGCGACGATCCTCGACTCGAACGTCACGACCCTGGCGGTCGGCCTCTCGCTGCTGATGGTGCCGGGCGCGGTGCGCGGCTTCGCGGTCGTCCATTGCCTGGGGATCGGCACCTCGATGTTCTCCGCGGTGGTCGTCTCCCGCGCCATCGTCAACCTCATCTACGGCCATCGCCGGCGCGTCGCGCACCTGTCGATCGGCGATACCGCATGGAAGTGAGCCGCTGATGGAATTCTTCAAGATCCGGCGCACCATCCCGTTCATGCGGCATGCGTTGATCTTCAACGTCATCTCCGCCATCACCTTCGTCGCCGCAGTGTTCTTCCTCGCGCACAAGGGCCTCAACTTCTCGGTGGAGTTCACCGGCGGCACCCTGATCGAGGTCGGCTACAAGCAGTCGGCCGACGTCGACCGGATCCGCAAGACGCTCGACGGCGCCGGCTTCAAGGCGGAGGTGCAGAACTTCGGCTCCTCGCGCGACGTGCTGATCCGCATGCACCTCGACAAGAGCCAGTCGAGCTCGGACCTCTCGCAGAAAGTCATTGACGTCCTGAAGAAGGACGACGCCGGCGCCGAGCTGCGCCGCGTCGAGTTCGTCGGACCGCAGGTCGGCTCCGAGCTCGCCAATCTCGGCTCGGTCGCGCTCCTCGTGACCGCGGTGGCCATCGTGCTCTACCTGTGGATGCGCTTCGAGTGGCGCTTCGGCCTGTCCGCGATCATCGCCAACCTGCACGACGTGGTGATCATCCTCGGCTGCTTCGCGTTCTTCCAGTGGGAATTCTCGCTGCCGGTGCTCGCCGCAGTGCTGGCGGTCCTGGGCTACTCGGTGAACGAGTCGGTGGTGGTGTTCGACCGGGTGCGGGAGAACTTCAGGAAGATGCGCAAGGCCTCGACCTCCGAGGTCATCGACAGCGCGATCACCGGCGTGATCTCGCGCACCATCATCACCCACGCCTGCACCCAGATGATGGCCACCACCATGCTGCTCTTCGGCGGCCCGGCGCTGCACTACTTCGCGCTCGCCCTGACGATCGGCATCTGCTTCGGCATCTATTCGTCGGTGCTGGTGGCGAGCCCGCTGGTGATGTGGCTCGGCGCCAAGCGCGACCAGTTCATCGTCCCGACAAAAAGAAAAGCCGGCGACCGGCGCGACGAGCACGAAGGAGCCGTAGTCTAGGCATAGCGTAGTCAGGGAGGAGGAGCGAATGCTTCAGCCGCCACCGCGCAGCCGCCCGCCGGGCCCCCGGGGAATTCCGCTCCTCGGCCACTCGTGGAGTTTCGCCCGCAATCCCCTCGACTTCCTCACCCGGGTCGCCCGCGAGTACGGCGACGTCGCGCTGCTGAGCCTCGGCGGCAACGACGTCTACTTCGTAAGCCATCCGGACCTCGTGCGCGAGGTGCTTACCGTGCAGCGCGCCAAGTTCGACATAAGCGCCATCCGCTCGCGGCTCGAGATCGTGCTTGGCACCGGGCTCGTCACCTCGCGCGGCGAGATGCATGCCAAGCAGCGGCGCCTGATGCAGCCGGTATTCCGGAAATCCAGGATCGAGTCCCATGCGCCGCTGATGAGCGCGTACGCCGAGCGCCAGTGCGAGCGCTGGCAGTCCGGAGCCGAGATTGACGTCAGCGCCCAGATGATGGAGCTGACGATGAAGGTGGCGGCGAAAACCCTGTTCGACCACGAAGTCACGGGCGACTCGGATGCGTTCCTGCTCAATCTGACGACCGCCGTCGAGTTCTACAACGGCATCATGTCGCCGTTCCTGCGGCTTTCGCTGAAGCTGCCGCTGCCTTCGACCCTGCGCTTTCGCAAGGCGGTGCGCGAGCTGGACCAGGTGATCTACGGCATGATCGAGCAGCGCAGGAAGCACCCGTCCGACCGCGGCGACCTGCTCACGCTCCTGATGGCGGCGAAAGACGACGAGACGAACGTCTACATGAACGAGCGGCAGCTGCGCGACGAGGTCATGACCTTGTTCACTGCCGGGCAGGAAACCATGGCCAATGTGCTCGGCTGGACCCTGTATCTGCTGAGCCGGCACCCGGAAGCCCAGGCCAGGCTGCATGCGGAGATAATCGCGGCGCTCGCGGGCCGCGCGCGGCTGGACGCGGGCGACACGGGCCGGCTGCCGTATGCGCGCCAGGTGCTGCTCGAAGTCTTTCGCCTGTATCCACCGGTTTGGCTGGCGGGGCGCAGCACGCTCAGCGAGGTCCACTTGGGCCAATACGATGTGCCCGCGGGTACCTACGTGCTGATGAGCGAGTACGTTGCGCATCGAGACGCGCGCTTCTTCGAAGACCCGGAGAGCTTCCGTCCGGGGCGCTGGACCGAGTCGTTCATGAAGAGCCTGCACCATGGCGCCTATTTTCCGTTCGGCGCGGGCGAGCGGCACTGCATCGGCGAGGGCTTCGCGTGGCTCGAGGCGCTGCTCGCTCTTTCGACGTTCGTCGCGCGCTGGCGCTTCGAGCTCGCTCCCGGCCCGGACGTGCGGCCCGGGACTTCGATCATGCTGCGGCCGAGCTCGCGGATCCGCGCGCGCGTTCACGCACGCTGAAGCGCCAGCCTCCTATTTGAGAATCTGCACCAGGTTGCTGTAGTCGTCGGTCCAGGTGCGCCAGCCCGCCTCGTCGGCGGCTTCGGTTGCGGCCTTCGCGACCTCCGGGCGCTGCAGCGCTTCCAGGCTGCGCGACACGAGCACCCAATCGCTGCGCGACCGGCGCGTCTCGTCGTCGTCCTCGTCCGGATCGTCGCTGACCAGCACCGCGTGCGCCTTCGCTTCCCCGGCGAGGCGCGCCACGACCGGGATCAGGTGCAAAAACCGGTTCGAGACGTGGAAGGCGACGATGCCGTCGGGCTTCATGTGGCGCAGGTAGACCTCGAGCGCCTCGCGGGTGATGAGGTGCACGGGAATCGCATCGCCCGAAAAGGCGTCGATGGCGAGCACGTCGAAGCCCTGCGGCGGCTCGCGCTCGAGGGAGAGGCGCGCGTCGCCCACGACGAGCTCGATGCGCGCCGCGCTGCCCGAGAGAAAGCTGAATTCGGTCGTTGCCACTTCGACGACGCGCCGGTCGATGTCGTAGAACCGGTAGGTGTCGCCCTCGCGCCCGTATGCGGCGATCGTGCCGGTGCCAAGGCCAATGACGCCGATACGGATCGGCTTTCCCGGCTCGCCCGCCTGCTTCGACTTGATCGCGACGCCGATGCCCGAGGATTCCTGATAGTAGGTGGTGATGAACGAGCGCCACTTGCCGGTCTGATACTGCTCGCCGTGCAGGATCGCGCCGTGCACGAGGCGGCGCAGATGCCCCTCTTCGCCGGGATAGCCGTATTCCTTCACCCGCAGCACGCCATAAAAGCTGCGCGAGGACAGGCGCACGTCCTCCTGGTAGTTGAAGCCTTCGTAGACCGCGGAGCCGGTCACGCCGAGCAGAATCGCGAGGCTCGCATAGCGCGCGACGCGGCCCCATCGCTCGCCGATGTCGGCGAAGCGCAGCGCCGCCAGCACGGCCACCGCCACCAGGCCGATGCCGAGCTCGTAGTAGGCGTTGAAGACAAGCGGCGCTACCACCGCCACCAGCACTCCGCCGAGCGCGCCGCCCGCGGAGACGGTGAGATAGAACGCCGTGAGCCGGCGCGGCTCGGGCCGCGTGCGATACAGCTCGCCGTGGCAGAACATGCACGCGACGAACAGCCCCGTGAGGTAGACGCCGAGCTGCACCGGCAGCTCGAACTGGAACCTCGAGTCGGCCAGCAGCCATGCCATGCCGGCGAGCGCGACGAGAACGAACGGCCATAGCCTGCGCGGCTGGTACCAGCCGCGGCCCTCGAAGGTGAGGATGAAGCTGAGCAGGTAGAGCGTGAGCGGCGCGAGCCAGAGCAGCGGGACGGCGGCGACGTTCTGCGTGAGGTGGTTGGTGACCGCAAGCAGCAGCACCGAGCTGGTGGCCGACAGCGCGAGCCACAGCCAGAAGGGATTCTTGCCCGGCGTCTCTTCAACCGGTTTTTGCTCGACGGCAGGAGAAGCGGCCGGCGTGGTCCATGCCACGGCCGCGCAAAGCGCCGCGAACCCGGCGAACATCCAGGACCAAAGCACCACCTGCTCGTGCGCGGCGAGGAACGGCTCGACCACGAACGGATAGCCCACGAGCGCGGCGAGCGAAGCGAGGTTCGAGATGGCAAACAGCCGGTACGGGTTCGCGCCCGGCCGGGCGCGCGCGAACCACGCCTGGACGAGGGGACTGGTCGAAGCGAGCAGGAAGTACGGCAGCCCGACCGACGCGCCGAGCAGCAGCAGGATGCGGCTCACCGGCTCCTCGCCGCCCAGGGGCTTCCACGATTCCGCGGGCGCGATCGGAAGTGTCACCAGCGCCGCGGCGAGCAGCGCCGTATGGATCAACGCCTGCAGAGTCCTTGCCGAAAATTTCCCTGTGCCCGGAATTTTTACCAGCAGGTGGGCATACGCGTACCCGGCCAGCAGCAGCGCCTGGAAAAACAGCATGCAAGTCGTCCATACCGCGGCGCTGCCGCCGAACCACGGCAGGATCAGCCGCGCGATCAGCGGCTGGACGAGAAACAGGAGGAACGACGACAGGAAGATCGTCGCGGCGTAGTGCATGGGGCGGCTACTCGATTTCTTTTGCGAACGGCTTCTTCAGCATCCAGGCCGTGATGGCGTCGACGGTTTCGGCCTCCTTGCCGAAGTAACCGTGCGGCGCGAACGGATCGCAGGGGCCTGACTCGGGCGGCGTGCCGCCTTTCACCGAGATGAGGGGATGGCTGCCGGCGAGCCTGGCGGCAAGGAAGTAGGGAGTGGCCTCACAGCCGTCTGCGCGGTGATGAGCGAAGAGGACCGGAGCCTTGAGGGCGCCGAAGTTGAAGCCCGATAGCGAGGAGTAACCACCGCGGCCAACCGCCGCCATCGAGGAGGTGAGCACCGTTCCGGCGACCTCGTCTCCGAGGGCGCGACCTAGCGACGCCGCAGTGAGCGTGCTGCGGCTGGTGCTGACGACGAAGATCGGCAGGCCCGGAAAGCGCTTTTTCAGCTCCGCGAGCACCGCGCGCGCGTCCTCGGTCTGATCCTTGCTCCAGCGGTACTGGTCGGACATGCCGAGCCGGCCCTGCTGGTCCGACGGCGCGTCCATGATCACCGGCAGGATGCCATTGCGCACGAACTCGCGCCGCGACCGCGGCAGGAAATTCTGCTCGCCGAATTTCGGCCGGCCGTCCTCCATCCTGAGGCGGATATTGCCGCCCCCGCCGATGTACATCAGCGCGATGGCCTCGGCCTTTTTCGGGCCCATATCGGCGACGAAGAACGACTGCGTGACGCCCGATCGCGTCGGAATGGTGACGATTTCCTGTGCGAATGCCGCGGTGCAAGAGAGAAACAGCGCAACGCCCAATTGGGTCTTATTCATTAGAAAACCAATCAAGAGCGCTTCGCCAGCTCGGCGGCGAGCCCCGTATAGCCGGCGGGAGTGAGGGCGAGCAGGCGCTTCTTCGCGTCGGCCGGGATCGGCAGCGTCTTCACGAAGGCGGCGAGCTCCTTGCGTCCCAGGCGCTTGCCCCGCGTCAGCGCCTTCAGCTTCTCGTAGGCCTCGGGCACGCCGTGGCGGCGCATCACCTGCTGCACCGCCTCGCCGAGCACTTCCCAGTTCGCGTCGAGATCGGCGGCGAGGCGCTTGCGATCGACCTCGAGCTTCGCGAGGCCGCGCAGGCAGGACGCATACGCGAGCAGGCTGTGGCCGAGCGCGGTGCCGGTGTTGCGCAGCGCGGTCGAATCGGAGAGATCGCGCTGCCAGCGCGACACCGGCAGCTTGTCGGCGAGGTGGCGCAGCAGCGCGTTCGCCACGCCGGCGTTGCCCTCCGAGTTCTCGAAGTCGATCGGGTTCACCTTGTGCGGCATGGTGGAGGAGCCGACCTCGCCCGCCTTCAGCCGCTGCGTGAAATAGCCGAGGGAGACATAGCCCCACAGGTCGCGGTCGAGATCGAGCAGCACCGTGTTGGCGCCCGCGTACGCGTCGAGGAGCTCGGCGATCCAGTCGTGCGGCTCGATCTGCGTGGTGTAGGCGTTGAACTCGAGGCCGAGCCGCTCGACGAAGCGCCGGCAGAAGCGCTCCCAGTTGAATCCGGGATAAGCGGCGAGGTGGGCGTTGTAGTTTCCGACCGCGCCGTTCGCCTTGCCGAGCGCGCCGACCCCGGCGATGCGGCTGCGCAGCCGCGCGAGGCGCTGCGCGAAGTTCGCCATCTCCTTGCCGAGCGTCGTCGGCGACGCCGGCTGGCCGTGGGTGCGCGACAGCATGGGCAGCGCCGCGTGCTTGCGCGCGAGCGCGCGCAGCGCGTCGATGAGCTGCCCGATTTTCGGCAGCATCACCTTCTCGCGCGACTCGGCGAGCATCAGCGCGTAGGCGAGATTGTTGATGTCCTCGGAGGTGCAGGCGAAATGCACGAACTCGAGCGAGCGCTGCACTTCCTTGTTGTTCGCGAGCTTCGACTTGATCCAGTACTCGATCGCCTTGACGTCGTGATTGGTCTCGGCCTCGATGTTCTTGATGTGCTCGGCGTCGCGCTCCGAGAAGCCCTTGATCAGGCGGGAGAACTCCGAGGAAGTGCGCTTGGAGAATTTCTTTATTTCACGGATCGAAGGCTCGGCGGCCAGTGCCTCCAGCCAGGCGAGCTCCACCTTTACCCGGTAGCGGATAAGCGCCTGCTCGCTGAAGTGCTCGCGCAGGGGATCGGCGGTCCTGGCGTACCGGCCGTCGAGGGGCGACAGCGCGGCGAGCGGCGAGGGCATAGGGCTCTATTATAGAGGGGCCGTGGCAACCGCTTTTTCGCTGAAATCCCTCGTTCTCGAAGCCAAGGGCTGCCGCTCGTGCGAGCGGGCGCTGCCTCAGGAACCGCGCCCCGTGTTCCGTGTCGGCCGCCACGCGCGCCTGCTGATCGTCGGCCAGGCGCCGGGGCGCCGGGTGCACGAGACCGGAATCCCCTGGAACGATCCCTCCGGCGACGTGCTGCGCGAGTGGCTGGCGCTCGATCGGGAGACGTTCTACGACACTTCGCGCATCGCCATCGTCCCGGTCGGCCTTTGCTACCCGGGCACGGTCGACGGCGCCGACCTGCCGCCGCGGCCGGAGTGCGCGCCGCGCTGGCAGCCGCGCTTTCGCTCGGCCCTGCCGTTCATCGAGATGACGCTGCTCGTCGGAAGCTATGCGCAGGCGTACTACCTGGAAGGCCGCAAAAAGCAGACGTTGACTGAAACGGTGCGCGCGTTCCGGGAATACCTTCCCGGATTCTTCGTGTTGCCGCACCCGAGCTGGCGAAACAAGGGATGGATCCGGAAGAACCGGTGGTTCACGCGGCTCGTCATCCCGGAGCTGCGCAAGCGCGTTCATATGCACATGAATGCAGGTCCCGTTCGGCGGGTATAATCCGCGCCCTCCATGAAGCTCCTCTCCTCCACCGCCAGCCCCTATACGCGCAAGGTTCGCATCGTTCTCGCCGAGAAGAAGATCGAGTGCGAGCTCGTGCCGGTCGACGTCAACCCGGTCGACAATCCGGTCAACGCGCACAACCCGCTCGGCAAGATTCCGACGCTGATCCTCGACGACGGCACGGCGCTGTACGACTCGCGCGTGATCGTGGAATTCCTCGACAGCGTCTCGCCGATCAGCCGGCTGATTCCCGAGGGCACGCGCGATCGCCTCGCGGTGCGGCGCTGGGAAGCGCTCGCCGACGGCGTCACGGACGCGGGCATTCTCGTGCGCTACGAGTCCGTGCGCGACAAGAAGGAGCAGAGCCCGGCCTGGATCGAGAAGCAGGTGACGCGCATGCGCCGCGGCATGACGCAGATGGCGGCGGAGCTCGGCGAGCGCAGCTGGTGCAACGGCGATCGCTATACGCTCGCCGACATCGCGCTCGGCTGCTGCCTGGGCTGGCTCGATTTCCGCAAGCCGGGCGGCGTCGACTGGTTCGCCGAATACGCCGGCCTCGCGAAGCATTACGGGAAGCTCATGGAACGCGCCGCGTTCGCGGACACGGTTCCGCAAGCGCCTAAGTAATACCCCCGTGAAATCAGGGACAGACCACGTTTTCCGCTGAAGGATCTTCGAAGGAGATCCGAAGGAAAACGTGGTCTGTCCCTGATTTCTAGGTAATCACTCCGCCGCCCAGGCATACTTCGCGGTCGTAAAGAACCACCGACTGTCCGGGCGTCACCGCCCACTGCGGTGCGGAAAACTCGACTGCGATCTCGTTTTCCGCCGTACCCGCAAGCGTGCAAGCCGCGTCGGCCTGCCGGTACCGGGTCTTGCCTGAAAAACTTCTCCCTTTCTCGGGCGAGCCCGCCACCCAGCTCGCATCCGCCGCCTTGAGCGATTTCCTGAGCAGCAGCGGATGGTCATGGCCCTGCACGACGACGAGCTCGTTCGTGGCCATGCGCTTTTCCGCGACATACCAAGCCGCGCCGCTTGCGGCGCGCCTTGCCCCGCTTGCGTCCTTCTGGCCGCCGATGCCGATGCCTTTTCTCTGCCCGATCGTGTAGAAGGCAAGGCCGATGTGCTCGCCCAGCGAGGCGCCCTTCTCGTCCACGATTCTTCCCGGCGCTTTTTTCAGGTAGCGATTCAGGAATTCGCGGAACGGCCGCTCGCCGATGAAGCAGATGCCGGTCGAGTCCTTCTTGGCGTGGTTCGGCAGGCCGGCTTCGCGCGCGATGCGCCGCACCTCGCTCTTTTGCAGCTCGCCGACCGGGAACAGCACGCGCGCGAGCTGCTGCTGGCTCAGCCGGTGCAGGAAGTAACTCTGATCCTTGCCTTCGTCCGCGCCCTTCAGGAGCCGAAAGGCGTCTTGCGAGAAACCGACCCGCGCGTAATGACCGGTGGCGATCTTCTCGGCGCCCAGGCGCATGGCGTGGTCCAGGAAGGCCTTGAACTTGATCTCGGCGTTGCACAGCACGTCGGGATTGGGGGTGCGCCCGGCGGCGTACTCGCGCAGGAAATCGGCGAACACCCGGTCCTTGTACTCGGCGGCGAAATTGACCGCCTCGAGCTCGATGCCGATGACGTCCGCGGCCGCCGCGGCGTCGACGAGGTCTTCGCGCGTCGAGCAGTACTCGTCGTCGTCGTCGTCCTCCCAGTTCTTCATGAAGAGACCCGTGACCTCGTGGCCCGCCCTCTTCAGGAGCAGCGCCGCCACCGAGGAGTCCACGCCGCCGGACAGGCCGACCACGACCTTCACGAGAACTCCGCGGAAAGAACTTCGAGCGGGTAGCGCTTGCCGGCGAGGAAATCCTCGGCGCACTTCTGCACGAGCGGCGAGCGGTGCTCGCCCTTCCGCCGCCGCAGCTCCACGGCATCGAGCCACTCCAGCGCGACGATCTCCTTGTCGAGCGCCCGGTCCGGTTCGACCCCGTCCAGCACCCCCGAGAAGCAAAAGCGCAGGAACGTGACGTCCTTCGCGGCGTAGTGCCAGCGGTAGATCCCGACGAGGGCGGTGGGCGTGAAGCGGTGGGCGGTCTCTTCCAGCACTTCGCGGCTGCACGCGGCGACGAGCGACTCGCGAGGATCGAGGTGGCCCGCGGGCTGGTTGAGCACCAGCCGGCCCTCGATCCGCTCCTGCACGAACAGGAGCTTGCCGCCGCGCTCGATCACCGCGGCGACGGTCGCGCTGGGCTTCCAGGGGGTCAAAGCTCTTTCAGACTCGCGAGAATCTGCCCCTCGTCGAATCCCTGCGTCACGCGGTTGCCGATAACGATGGTCGGGAAGCCGCTCATGCCCATCACGTTCTCCTGGAAGTGCTTCGCCCGCGGATCGCTCTCGAGGTCGAGCTCCACGAATTTCACGCCATTCCTGGCGAACACCTCGCGCGCCTGCGCGCAGTACGGGCACCACGAGGTGGCGAACATGACGACGCTGGCGGAGGAGGAGATCCGCGCCAGAGCGGCGGCGGTCTCGGGCTTCATGCGCAGGACTATGCCGCCCTTCTCCATCGTGCCGTAGAAGGCGGGATGGCTCGATTCGAGCCTCGAGCCCTCGCCCTTGCGCGCTGCGACGGCATTTTCTTCCGGCGGCGCTTTCGGATAGAGCTTCTGATAGCCGACATAGCCCGCCGCGGTCATCGCCGCGAGAATCCAGAACAAGGCCTTCGCCGACATCGAGTGGCCCGCCATCGCGCTCGGCGCGTGCGCGCCGTGCGCCGGCCCCGGCTCGGGCGCGCGGCCGCCGTATTTGGCGTAGGCGATGCCGCAGCCCGGGCATTGCCAGTCGGGCACCGCGTTGTCCGCGGGCTTGCGCGCGTAGCTGCACTTCGGGCAGAGAATCGTGGCCATGACGAGGCTTCCCTCAGGCAGCCTTGCGGGTGTTCTTCCGGATGAACTCCGCCATTCGCTCGACGCCCGCCTTGATCGCCTGCTTGGACGCGGCGTACGAGAAGCGCACGTGCTGGCCCTCGCCGGGCACGCGCGAGCCGAAATGGATATCCGCCAGCACCGCGACCCCCGCTTCGTGGAGCAGGCGCTTCCTGAACTCCTCGGAATCCCTGGCGCCGATCATGCGGCAGGCCTCGGTCACGTTGGGCCAGGCGTAGAAGGCGCCGCCGGGCACGCGGCACTGCACGCCCGGGACCGCGTTCAGGAGGGAAACGATCAGGTCCCGGCGCTCGAGGAAGCTCGCCTTCATCATTTCCGCCGCGTCCTGCGGGCCGTTGATCGCCTCCACCGCCGCCCACTGGCTGATCTGCGAGGCGCAGGACTCGGTGTTGGTGATCCAACGCGTGAACACCGGCGCGAGCTTCGGGTTCGAGGTGAAGCCGATGCGCCAGCCCGTCATCGCCCAGGTCTTCGAGGCGCCGTCGGAAATGATGGTGCGCTCGTACATTCCCGGCACCTGGGCGATCGAGAAGAATGCGCCGCCCGCCTTTGTCTCATAGACGAGGCGCGAGTAGATCTCGTCCGCGTACACCCAGACCTGCGGGTGCTTTTCCAGGATTTTCCCGATCTGCTCGAGGTCCTTCCTCGACAGCGAGCCCCCGGTGGGATTGTGCGGATAGTTGAGGATCAGCAGCTTGGTCTTCTTGCTCAGCAGCTTTTCCAGCTCGGCCGGATCGAACGCGAAATCCCGCTTCTCGTGCAGGTTGAGCGGGACCGGCCGTGCGCCGTTGGCGACGATCTGCGATTCGTAGATGGGGAAGCCGGGATTAGGATAGATCACCTCGTCGCCGGCGCCGTGGTCGGTCGTCGAGAGGATGGCGTAGGCGATGAAAGGCTTGGCGCCCGCGCCGACCACCACGTCCTCGGGGCGGATCGGCAGGCCGCCGCGCCTCGCGCCGAGATACCGGGCCGCCGCCTCGCGCAGCTCGTCGATGCCGGCCGAGGGCGTATAGCCGTGCTTGCCGCCCTTGATCGCCCGGATCGCGGCTTCCTGGACGTGCTCCGGCGCCGGAAAGTCGGGCTGGCCGATGCAGAAGCTGATGATGTCCTTGCCCTGGCGCGCGAGGGCGTTGACCTCGGCGAGCACGACGAAGGCGTTCTCGGTACCGAGGGCTGAAGCGCGGCGGCTGATATCGGGCATAGGAATAAATGGGGTCAGATCAACATTTTGGGAAACTTTTGGATTGTAGCCGGAGTACCATGGCGCGCGAAAATGTTGATCTGACCCCATTTATTCATGCTCATCAACTGCGTCGCCTACAAGGACGGCCGCAAGCTCGCCGACATCGACAAGCGCCAGATCAGCGAGTACCTGGCGCAGCCGGGCTGCTTCGTCTGGGTAGCGCTGAAGGAGCCGGCCGAGGCCGAGCTCGACGAGATGCGCGAGGAGTTCGACCTGCACCCGCTGGCGGTGGAGGACGCGAGCCACGGCCACCAGCGGCCGAAGATCGAGGAGTACGGCGACCAGCTGTTCGCCGTCATGACGACCGCGGAGCTCTCCCCGACCGACGAGCTGAAGCTCGGCGAGATGAACGTGTTCGTCGGCAGGAACTACATCCTGTCCATCCGCCAGCACACCGAGCGCGGCTTCCAGGAGGTGCGCGCGCGCTGCGAGCGCGAGCCGGAGCTCCTGCGCAACGGCTCGGGCTACGTCCTCTACGCGCTCATGGACGCGGTGGTCGACCGCTATTTTCCGGTGCTGGACTCGATCGAGATGGAGCTCGAATCCATCGAGAGCCAGCTGTTCCTCGCCACCAGCTCGGCGAGCGCCGCGCGCGGCAACATCGAGGCGCTGTATTTCGTGAAGCAGAAGCTCACCATGCTGAAGCACGCCACCGCGCCGCTGCTCGAGTACTCGGGCAAGCTCTTCGGCGGCCGCGTGCCGCAGGTTTGCGCGGGGCTCGGCGAGTACTTCCGCGACATCTACGACCACCTCATCCGCCTGAACCAGTCGATCGATTCGGCGCGCGACACGGTGGGCACCGCGATCCAGGTGAACCTGGCGATGATTACCATCAGCGAGAACGAGGTCACCAAGCGGCTCGCCGCTTACGCCGCCCTGGTCGCGGTGCCGACGATGGTCGCCGGGGTGTACGGCATGAACTTCAAGCACATGCCGGAGCTCGACTGGAGCCTCGGCTACCCCTTCGCCGTCGGCATCATGGTGGCGATCGACGGCTTTCTCTTCACCCGCTTCAGAAAAGCCGGCTGGCTTTAAGCGGGTTCGTCTAAAGGCGCAATTCCGCCCGAACGACGTCCCAGCCGACGCCGACCTCCGTTTTTCCGGTTCGTTGAATCAAACCTAATTCGATGAGCTGCGAGACGTCGGTGTGCACGTTCTTGTAGTTGCGCCCGAGACGCTTCGCGAGCTCGTAGATCGAGACCGCGCCTTCCTTTTTGAGTCGTTCAACGAGCTGCCATCTCGCCGGCGTCAGCGTCTTCAGCAAAAGAGGCAGATCCTCCAGAGACAGGACCCGAAGCGGTGAGACCTTGCGGCCTTCGGCGACGCGGTTCCACGCAGCTTCGAAGCGATCGAGCGCGTCGCCCGGCGGGCCGACGCGAATCTCCAGGACCTTAGCCAAGCTCTCCTCCAGCCGCCCGCACATCGCGCTCGAAGTCGTAGCGCAGCTGCTCGACCGACCTGAATCGATACGGCGAGGTCCGGCCGCGAATCGTCTTCAGGTCGTTTTCGTACACCACGAGATCGCCGAACCCGAGCCGGTAGCGCAGGTCGTCGTGCAGCTCGACCTCGAGCGACGTCCCCGCGAAAAGCGTCTTTTCCTGCAGGAGCAACATATGGTTTATCGTACCATATACGAGGTACGGTAAAATCGGCCAATGAAGGACTTTTTCAACTTGTACCGGCACGGATTCGCGCGCATCGCGGTCGCCACGCCGCGGGTGCGCGTCGGCGACCCGGCGCACAACGGCGAGGCCACCGAGGCGCTGATGCGGGAAGCGGCGCGGGAGAAGGCGCTGCTCGCGGTATTTCCCGAGCTCGGCCTCGCCGCCTACACCTGCGACGATCTTTTCCACCAGCAGGCGCTGCTCGAGGCCTGCGAAGCGGCGCTCGAGCGTCTGGTCGCGCGAACCCGCAACCTGCCGCTCGCCGCCCTGGTCGGCCTGCCGGTCGCGGTCGACGGGCTGCTCTACAACTGCGCGGCGCTCATCTGCGGCGGCCGGCTGGTCGGCGTAGTGCCGAAGACCTACCTGCCCAACTACCGGGAGTTCTACGAGCGGCGCCAGTTCACCCCCGGGGAGGTCTCGCAGCGCACCGAGATCGAGCTGGCCGGTCAGAAGGCCGCTTTCGGAGCCGGATTGATTTTCAGATGCAATGAAATTCGGGAGTTCGTGCTGCATGTGGAGATCTGCGAGGACCTGTGGGTTCCGGTGCCGCCCTCGTCGTTCGGCGCGCTGGCGGGCGCGACGGTGATCGCCAACCTGTCGGCCTCGAATATCACGATCGGCAAGCACGGCTACCGCCGCCAGCTCGCATCGAACCAGTCGGCACGCTGCATTGCCGCCTATCTTTACAGCGCCGCCGGCCTGGGCGAATCGAGCACCGATCTCGCCTGGGACGGCGACGCCATGGTGTTCGAGAACGGCACCCTGCTGGCGGAGTCGCGCCGCTTCTCAAACGAGCCGCAGCTCGCGCTCGCGGATGTCGACCTCGGCCGGCTGCTCGCCGACCGCATGCGACAGAACACTTTCGCCGACTCGGCGCAGCGCCATGCGGCGGAAGTGGCGAAATTCAGGACGATCGATTTCTCCGCTCCGCCATTCGCCGGCAAGTTGCCTTTGCAGAGAAAAATCGAGAAATTGCCTTACGTGCCGGGCGACCCTTCGACCCGCGACGAGCGCTGCGAGGAGGTCTATCGGATCCAGGTGCAGGGACTCGTCACGCGCATGCTCGCCACCGGCACGAAGAAGCTGGTGATCGGCGTGTCCGGCGGGCTCGACTCGACGCAGGCGCTCATCGTATGCGCGCGGGCGATGGACGAGCTGAAGCTGCCGCGCGGCAACGTCCTCGCCTACACGATGCCGGGCTTCGCGACCTCGAGCCGCACGCGCAACCAGGCCTGGCAACTGATGCGCTCGGTGGGCGCCACGGCCGAGGAGATCGACATCCGGCCCTCGTGCCTGCAGATGCTGAAGGACCTGGGACACCCCTACGCCAAGGGCCGCAAGGTCTACGACGTGACGTTCGAGAACGTGCAGGCGGGAGAGCGCACCAACCACCTGTTCCGCCTCGCCAACATGCACGGCGGCTTCGTCGTGGGCACCGGGGACCTCTCGGAGCTCGCGCTCGGCTGGTCGACCTACGGGGTCGGGGACCACATGTCTCACTACAACGTGAACGCCAGCGTGCCCAAGACCCTCATCCAGTACCTCATCGCCTGGGTGGCGGAGTCGGGCGAGCTCGGCGCCGACGTGAAGCGCGCCCTGCACCGGGTCCTCGATACCGAGATCAGCCCCGAGCTGATTCCCGGCAAGCAGCATACCGAGGACGTGGTGGGCCCTTACGAGCTTCAGGACTTCAACCTCTACTACACCCTGCGCTTCGGCTATGCGCCGAGCAAGGTTGCTTTCCTGGCGATGCACGCGTGGAAGGGCAAATACAAGCTGCCGGCGATCAGGAAATGGCTCGGGGTGTTCCTCAGCCGGTTCTTCCGCAACCAGTTCAAGCGCAGCGTCGCGCCCAATGCGCCGAAAGTCGGCTCCGGCGGCTCGCTCTCGCCGCGCGGCGACTGGCGCGCGCCCTCGGACGGCAACGCGAGCGCATGGCTGGCCGATCTGGCAAAGGTGCCGGCGAAAGAAGGATAATCGGGGCAGGTCCGACATGAGCCGCCTCGCCTTCGCAGCCTCGCTCTTCCTCCTCGCGGCCGGCGCCGCCGCCGAGCCCGTGAAGTGCGTCGATGCCTCGGGCAAGATCCGCTACCTCGACGAAAGCATGGCCGGCGAGGCGAAATGCGCGCCTGTGCGGGACGCGATGAACGTCGTTCCTTCCCAGAAGCCGCCCGAAGCGAAGACTGACCCAAGCGAAGGCCGCCGCCGCCCGCCGCGCGCGGCTCCTCGGCCCGAAGGCGACACGCGACTCGCCGACGCCGAAGCAAGGCTCGCCGACGCCAAGAGCAAGCTCGCCGAGCAGGAAGCGGTGCGCGAAGGCGGTGAGCGCAACTACGCGCGCGTGCAGGAGCGTCTGCAGCCGTTCCAGGAAGCGGTCCAGCGCGCCCAGCAGCAAGTCGACGACATCCGGCGCGAGTCGCGCTAGCGCTTCAGCGATTCAGTGGAGGAACGACGGCGCGTTGGCGGCCGGACGGGCCTTCGCTTCCTGGTAGAACGGCTCCATCTGCGGGCCGAGCTCGGCCAGCCGCTGTCTGCGGTTTTGCGGAGACGGATGCGTCGAGAGGAATTGCGGCGGCCCCTTGCCCCCGGCCTTTTCCATCTTTTCCCAGAGCGTGACCGCGGACTTGGGGTCGTAGCCGGCGCGGGCGGCGAGCTCGATGCCGATCCGGTCGGCTTCGCTCTCGCTCTCGCGGCTGTTCGGCAGCTGTATCGCGTAGACCGCCGCGAGCTGCGCGCCGGTAAGGCCGAGGTCCCCGCCCTGGCGTCCGCCGAGCGCGAGGGCGGCGAGCTCGAGCCCGACCTGCGAGGTCATGGCGATCGACATGCGCTCCTGGGTATGGTTGGCGAGCGCATGCGCGATCTCGTGGCCCATTACCTGGGCGACCTCGTCGTCGGTGGGCTTCAGCTGCTCCAGCAGGCCCGTATAGATCGCCATCTTGCCGCCCGCCATGCAAAAGGCGTTCACGGTCTTCGGGTCGTTGATGACCTGCACTTCCCACTTCCAGTTGGCCGAGTCCGGCCGGAAGCGGATCGCCTGCGCGATCAGCCGGTTAGTGATCTCGTGGACTTTCTTCGTGCGCTCGGTGTCCAGGGACTCGACCTGCTTCTTCTTGCCCAGATCGCCCATCATCGAGCTGTAGGCGGAGGCCGAGCTGCTGATCGCCATGCTCTCCGGCACCACCAGCAGCTGGCTGCGCCCGGTGATCTCGTTAGTCGCGCAGCCCGCGAGCGCCTGGAACAGGAACAGAAGCAGGACCCTGCGCACGGCGCTCAGCCCCGCGTCGTGGTCTTGCGGATTTCTTTCTCGTCGGACCATTCGAGCAGCCCATTGCGGATGTTCCAGAGTTGCAGGTTGAACTTGTAGTAGACGTCCTTCGTGTCCTTCACCTGCTTCACGATAGAGGTGATGTTGCCCTCCATCCGGTACTGGGCGCCCACCATCTGGCCCTTTTCCACCGCCTGCTCCCTGGCGTAGTACTCGCCTTGCTGCCGCTTGATCTCGTCGATCTGCGGGCTCATCCCCACCGCGTCCACCGCGAAGCGCACCTTGCCGCCCTTTTGCAGCTCGGAGCGGATCGTGTCGGTGATGGAGCGCGTGTCGATGTACTCGCTGGTCTTGTTGCGGACTTCCTGCACGGTGACGATCGGCAGGTTGCCGCTGACGATCACCGGCGCCTGCAGCATCGAGCGCGTCATCGACTCGGCGATCATCTGCAGGTCGGTCGAGCCGAACTGGTTGGTGAGGGTCTCGACGCTCTTCGCGTCGCCGTAGCGGGTCTTCTCCGGGGCGGCGCAGCCGGCGACGAGCAGCGCGGCGAGCGCCAGTGCCAGCGCGAGGCCGGGCGTGCGGGGCTGCGCGCTCATTCCTGGCTCCTGAGGATCAGGCGGAAGTCGGCCGCCCGGTTCGTCGGCGACACGGTGTTGATCACGAGGTTGGAGTTCTCGTACATGAGGAGCGGCTTCCAGTTCTCCTCCTCCCAGGCGCGCATGCCCTCGCGGTCGATCCAGCGGAACTTGTAGGCGATGCGCTTGACGGTCGAGCTGTCGTTGTTGAGGTTGGCGTCGATCTTCAGCAGGTCGCCCGAGCGGCTGCAGCGCATCTCGGTCGGCTGGATGGTGGTGCGCCGGCCCTCGCTCATCACCTTCAGCTTCACCAGGTCGTCCATCGAGCTCACCTTGGCGTCCCCGGTCGGACAGCCAAAGGCCTGGCCGGGTATTTCGAAGCCCTTCGGGGTGCTCGAGCAGCCCGCGAGCGCGGCCACTAGGAGTGCGGCGATCGTCCATCTCATTTTGAAGTCTCCCTCGGTTGCGATTTCTGCTCTAACGTTTCGGAAGCGCCGCGAGCTGAAAATGCGCTGACGAAGAGCTGACTGCGCAGCAAACGCAAGTCTACCACCGCGTAGCGTCCGGAAAGATCCAGCCGCGCGCTGCGCACGCCTTCCGGCGTCAGCAGCGTGACGGTATGCACACCCGACGGAACGCGCGCGCGCGCGATCGAGATCTCCGAGGGCAGCGTGCGCCAGGTGCGCTCGTCGGCCTTCTCGGTGAGGATCGAGCCCGCGGCGATGGCGAGCGCCGCGATTCCGGCGGCGGCCGCGTGCCGGTCGCCGCGGTCGCCGCCTTGCTGCAGGCCGGCCTGCAGCAGGGCCCGGGTGCCGGCGCGCACGCTGGTGCGAAGCATGATGCCCGGCATGTCGTCGCTCAGCCTGCGGCGCGCCATGAGGTCGATGCTGGTGATCGGCGCGGCGGCGAGCGCGGGCCCGCCGTCGAAGGCAAGCTGCGACCACGGGCGCGACAGACCGGTCGCGGCCATCACCGGGAATGAAGCAACTACAACGGCGAGACCCTTGCCCGCCGGCACCGGCAGGCGGAACTGGCGCGACTGCAGCGCCGGCGCGGTGCCCGAGCCGATCACGAACAGGACGTCGGTCAGGCCATCGTCCCTGGCGCCGGCGCGCCGGTCGAGGTCGCGCAGCGCTTCTTCGAGCAGCGGCTGGTTGGGCTGGAGCTCGTTCGCCAGCCGGTAGCCCGGCGCCGCGAGGCCCGGCTCGCCGAGCGCCTCGTAGACGAAGCCGGCGAGATAGTGCGAGAGCGCGCTCTGGTAGCCGTTCTTCAGCGCGTTGACCTCGGGATTGTCGATCGTCTCGACCGGGTAGCCGTTCAGCTCCTTGAAGCTCGTGCGCGCGCCGCGCTTTTTCGCCTTCTCCTCGACCTCGGCGACCTCCTTGCTGCGCGCCTCCGCGATCAGCGCCTCGAGCTCGTGAGTCTGCTTGATCGCCACGCGCGCCTGGCCGAAGTCGCCCATCGCGAGGTAGTTGAGCGCGATGTGAGTGAGGAGCATGACCTTCTCGTAGTCGTATCCCGGATAGGCGCGCAACCTGTCGTTGACGACGTAGCTCGAAGCGCCTTTCAGCAGGTTGACAACGTCGTCCTCGATCGACTGCTCCGCGGGCTGAGCTTGCTCGGCCGCGGTCTTCCAGGATTTCTGGCTCTCCTCGTAGCGGCCGTCGAGGCGCAGCAGCATTCCGAGCTCGAGGTGGTAGAGCAGGTCCTTGAACGGCCCGGGGTTGGCCGCGTCGAGGCCGCGGATCGCGCTCGCCATGCCGCCGCTGCCGCCGGCCTGGTCGAGGGTGCCGCGCATCGAGTTGTCGTAGCCGTGCATGCTTGCGCAGCCGGAAAGGCAAAGCGCGAGCGTCAGCGCCGGCGCAGAGCGCGCCGAACATCCCCGCAACACACTAAGAGACCACCAAGACGGCACACCCTCTCCCTTCGGAGCAGCCGCTGCGACGCTATGCGCGCGCCTTCGATGGCACTGATTTTACCGGCTGGCGGGCCGCCAGGACGCGCAACTAGTGCGCGGAGCGGCCCGCGCGGGCGAGCCCCGCGCCTAGGCGGCGCGGCGCTCGATGCGGGGGAGCTCGCCGATCGCGGTCTTCACCGCATCCTCGACCCGGTCCAGAAACACGAACTCGAGCTTTTTGCGCGCCTCTGCGGGCACATCCTCGAGGTCTTTCTCATTGCGCCTGGGCACCATCACGGTCTTGATCCCGGCGCGCAGCGCGGCAAGGGTCTTCTCCTTCACGCCGCCGATGGGCAGCACGAGGCCGCGCAGCGAGATCTCGCCGGTCATGGCGACCTCGGGCCGCACCGGCTTGCCGGTGAGCAGCGACACCAGCGCGAGGAACATCGCCACCCCCGCGCTCGGGCCGTCCTTGGGCGTCGCGCCGGCGGGGACGTGGATATGGATGTCGGTCTTCTCGAGCGTCTCCGAGGTGAATATCTTCGCGAGAGTCAGCGCGGTCTGCGCCGACTCCTTCATCACCTCGCCGAGCTGCCCGGTGAGGATCAGCTTGCCCGATCCGGGCACCTTCGACGCCTCGATGAACAGGATGTCGCCGCCGACCGGGGTCCACGCCAGGCCGGTCGCCACGCCGGGAACCGAGGTGCGTTCGGCGACTTCGTTCTCGAAGCGCTTCGGCCCGAGGATCGCGTGCAGGTCGCCCGGCTGGATCTGGATCTTTCCGGAGAAGCCTTCGGCGATCCGCATCGCGGTATGCCGCAGCACCGAGCCGATCTCGCGCTCGAGGCTGCGCACGCCGGCCTCGCGGGTGTAGTCCGCGATGATGGCTTTCAGGGCCTCGTCGCCGAGCGCGACGTTCTCGATGGCCGGGTCCTCGCTCTTCAGGCCGTTGGCCTCGAGCTGGCGCTTCACCAGGTAGCGCTTGGCGATCTCGAGCTTCTCCTCCTCGGTGTAGCCGGGAAGCTGGATGATCTCCATGCGGTCGCGCAGCGGGCCCGGGATCGTATCGAGCATGTTCGCGGTGGTGATGAACATCACCTTCGACAGGTCGAAATCGACGCCGAGGTAGTTGTCGCGGAACCTCGCGTTCTGCTCCGGGTCGAGCACCTCGAGCAGCGCGCTCGACGGATCGCCATGGAAGCCGCCCTGGCCGAGCTTGTCGATCTCGTCGAACATCAGCACCGTGTTCCTCGACTCGGCGCGGCGGATCGCCTGGATGACGTTGCCCGGCAGCGCGCCGATGTAGGTGCGCCGGTGGCCGCGGATCTCGGCCTCGTCGTGCACGCCGCCGAGCGCGATGCGCTGGAACTTGCGCCCCGTGGCGCGCGCGATCGACTGGCCGAGCGAGGTCTTGCCCACGCCGGGAGGACCGACGAAGCACAGGATCGGGCTCTTGCCTTCCGGGTTGAGCTTGCGCACGGCGAGGTGCTCGAGGATGCGCCGCTTGATCTTGTCGAGGCCGTAGTGATCCTCGTCCAGCACCCGGCGCGCTTCCGCGATGTCGATGGGCTTGGCATTCTCGTCGTCGCGCCACGGCAGCTCGGAAAGCCATTCGAGATAGGTGCGCAGCATGGAGCCTTCGGCGCTGCCCTCGCCCATGCGCTCCAGGCGCTTGAGCTCCTTGGCGGCCTGCTTGCGCACGTCGTCGGGCATGCCGGCGTCCCCGATCGCCTTCTTCAGCTCCTCGAGGTCGGCGTTGCCGTCCTCGGCTTCGCCCAGCTCCTTCTCGATCTGGCGCTTCTGCTCGCGCAGCACGTGCTCGCGCTGGCGCTCGTCGAACTGCTTCTTGGTCTTCTCGCCGATCTCCTTCGAGATGCGCAGCACCCCGACGCGCTCGCCGAGGAGCTCGAGCACCTTGTCCAGGCGCCGCTTGAGGTCGAAGGTCTCGAGCAGGTCCTGCTTGTCCTCGGTCTTCACGTCGAGCAGGTTCGCGACGATGTCGGCGAGCATGCCGGGCGACGTGACGCCGTTGACGACGACGGCGAGCTCTTCCGGCGCGTTCGGCAGCAGCTGGATCGCCTCGGCGGCCTGCTCCTTCAGCTGCATGAAGCGCGCTTCCACCTCGGGCGTGAGCGTGTCCTTGGTGTCCACGGCCTGCACCCGCGCGACGAGATACGGCCAGCCTTCGAGGAACTCGAGCACGCGAAAGCGCGCGTAGCCCTGCACCACCAGGTGGTGCGTGCCTTCGGCGCCGGTGATATAGCGCACGACCTGGCCGGACGTGCCCACCCAGTACAGGTCCTCGGGCTTGACCCGGTCCTTCTGGGAATCGCGCTGGAGGAGAAAGCCGATCCTGCGCTCGGAGCGCACCGCTTCCTGCGCGCCCGCGACCGAGCCCGGCCGCCCCACCGTGATCGGCGAGATCACGCCCGGGAAGAGGACCGTGTTCCTCATCGGGACGATGATCATCGCGTCTTCGGGAATCGCCTTCTGGGCGGCGCTGCCCGCGCGCGCCGCCGGGGCCGCGGCAGGCGCCGCGCCCACCGGCGAATTCTTCGATTCGTCGTTCAGGGCTTTCTGTTCTTCGGACGAGGTCATGCGCCTTCTTTCTTGGACACCTGAGTGGACAGCTGCGTGCGGAACGTCAGAGTCAGCACGCCGTTCTCGAGAGACTTGCCGGCGAGCTCGAGCGGCGCGTACGGATCGTCGAGCGCCACTTCGATGCGCCGCTCGAACCTTCCATAGGGAATCTCCACGCGGTGAATGTGCGCCTCGGCGCCGCAATCCCGCAGGGGAAAGGCGCGCAGCGCGGAGACCGTCACGCCCGCGGCATCCAAGGCGATGGTGATGGAGTCGGCCGGCACGCCGGGCAGGGCGATATGCACGCGCAGCTCACCGCCGGCTTCGACGATGTCCGCCGGCGGTTCCCAGGCGGGAGCGACGTGGGTGAAGAACTGGCGCTGCAGGCGCTCCGCCCGGTCGAGGACCGACAGGGCTTCGCTCCACATCCAGCTGGAAATGTCTCGGGATCTCACGGGCCGTAGATGGCGGCGAAACGCCGCGAATCAAGGCCGTTGCAAGAAACGCTCCCGGATCAGGAGCTTGCTGCTTTTCCTAAACTACCTTTTCTTGTAGGGGAACTTGCGCTGGTGGTTCACCGGGGCCGCGGGCCGGTCCAGGTGGCGGAAGCTGATGCGGCCGCGGGTAATGTCGTAGGGAGACATCTCGAGGCTCACGCGATCGCCCGCGATGATGCGGATGCGCCGCTGGCGCATCTTGCCGCCTGCGTAGGCAAGCACCTGCGCGCCGTTCGTGAGCTGCACGCGGAACTGCGTATTCGGCAGCACCTCTTCAACGGTGCCTTCCATCTCGATCATCTCTTCCTTGGCCACGACAATGCCCTTTCCGCGCCCGAGGCGCTGGGGGAACAACCGGTAGTTCTGCTGCAGTAACTGGACTAGCTGCGGGAAGTAACAGCGACTGCCTCGGCATTATACGCCTCGAAACGCCGCCTGACGCGACGCGACGGCTCGCCGCAAGCGGCGCGAAGGTTAGCGGTAACCGATCGTTACCAATTTCACGCAACGCTCGCGCGGATTCGCTCTCCAATCCATCGCAACATCCTTTCCCCTTCCAACGGAGAAACAAGCATGAATAGAAAAACGATCATTGCAACCGCGCTCGGACTCGGCGCCGCGTGCGCCACGAGCGCGCAGGCGGCGAGCCCCGCCGGATGGTATGGCGGCGCCAGCCTCGGCCGCAGCGTGGAGCAGCTCGGCGGCGGCGCCATCGACGGCGCGCTCGCAAACCAGGGCCTCGCCGCGTCCTCCTCCCTCGATCACCACGGCACGAGCTACAGCCTGTTCGCCGGGTACCAGCTCACGCCGCACTTCGCGGTCGAAGGCGGCTACGTCAATCTGGGAAGATTCGACTTCAGCTCCACCGTCTCCGCGCCCGCCGCGGATAGCGTGTCCGGCCGCTACGAAGCCAAAGGCGTCGACGCGGCGGCGGTCGGCATTCTTCCCTTCGCCGACAAGTGGTCCGCGTTCGGCAAAGCGGGGTTGCTCTATGCGAAGACATCGCTCGAGGCGGGCTCGACGGGCGCCGTGGCAGTGAGCGAGACGCATCACTGGGGCACCAGCCCGCTGCTCGGGGCGGGCGTCGGCTACGACCTCACCCGCAATGTGGCCTTGCGCGCGGAGTGGGATCGCTACTTCAGCGTCGGCGACTCGAGCACGGGCAAGGGCGATATCGATCAATACACGGTCGGCGTCGCGTATCGCTTCTAGATCTGCTTCAGCAGCCAGGTCCTGAAGGAGGAGACCGAGGGACGATCCGCGATCACCTCAGGGCACACCAGCCAGTACGAGCCCTGAGGCTTCACCTCGATGTCGAAGGGCGCGCACAGCCGGCCGGAGGCGAGGTCGGCATCGACCAGCGGCTTGAGCGCGAGCGCCACCCCCAGCCTCTGCGAGGCCGCTTCCAGGGACAGGATGTTCGAGGAGAAGTGCGGGCCGCGGCTGCCGTCGACCCGGTCGGCGACGTGCGCCGCCTCGAGCCACTTTCGCCAGGCGTCGCCGCCGGCGACCAGATCCATGGCGTCGTCGTGCAGCAGCACGTGGCGGGCAAGGTCCTCGGGGCTCTTCAGCGGCGGATCGCTCTTCACCAGCTCGGGGTTGGCGACCACGGCCATCGACACCTCGAAGAGCTTGTCCGCACGGTAGCCCGGATAGTCGCCCGACCCGAGGTGGATCTCCACGCCCGAAGTCTCTTCCCGGAGATCCAGGTTGTTCATCAGGATCGAGGAATCGAGCGCCCCCGCGTCGACCATCTTGCTCGAGGCCACCACCCGCACCTCGACCTTCGGCGCGCGCCTGGAGAAGTCCGCGAGGCGCGGCATCAGCCAGCGCGCGGTGAACACCGGCGGCGCAGTGATGACGAGCTCGGTCTCGGCGCCGCGCTCGCGGATCATCTCCACCGCGGTGGCGAGCGCGTCGAAGCCCTCGCGCAGCCGCGGCAGGCAGGCGCGCGCCGCTTCGGTCAGCTGCACGCCGCGCCCGGCGCGGCGAAACAGCTCCACGCCGAGGTATTCCTCGAGGCTCTTCACCTGGTGGCTGACCGCCGCCTGCGTGATGTGCAGCTCGTTCGCCGCTTCCTTGAACGAAAGATGGCGCGCGGCGGCCTCGAACACACGCAGGGCGTTGAGCGGAGGAAGGCGGTAGATCACGCCGTGGAATTGTTAACGACGATCAAGGGAGAGCTTGAGTTTTTCTCATACAAGACGTGAGTATTGATCGTTTGTCCCCTTGCGCGGCAGGCCCTATCTTCCCAGTCGTGGAAAAGGAAGATACGAGAGAAAGGACAGCAACCATGTTCAAAGACAGCAAATACCCCACCGGCGAGGAATTGTACGCGCTGGAACTGTGGGCCCGCCGCGAGCGCGACCGCGCGCTTGCCCGCGCCTTCGTCACCGGCGCCGGAGCCGTGAAAAAATTCCTGGTGCACGGCCTGGCGTTTGCACTTCGTGGCCTCGCATCGCGTGGTCCGACGGCTCGCACGATCAGCGCGCAGGTGGTGAACCATGCGTAACCGGCTCGTAACACCGTTCTGGCAAAGAGCCGCGCGCTCGCTGCCCGCTCCGTTTCGCGCCCGCTACCAGGGCCATTTCGAACGCGCGGAACGCTGGGACCTCGCGCTCGACCGGATCATCGAAGGCGTGTCGCGCACGAAGTCGCGGTTATCGAGGTCGTTTCATACGCCTTCGCACTCCGCGTAAAGAGAACATCCGACTGCTTCGCCGTCCGTGTAGCCCTTCAGCCTCCTCCTCCTCCGGCTAGGCTGCGCGGGCGGCGAGCACCTGAATCGGTGTCGAAAGACACCGATTTTTTTTCGCCTGGTTTTCTCCTGCTATTTTTTCCCCTTTTCCCTTTTCAGCAGCTCATCGAGGGCCGCGAGCGGCCGGTGCGTGGCGGGCGGCGCTTCGGGTTCCTTGATCGTCCCGCCGGCGCGAGAATCCACGACGCGCGCGTGCTCGTTCTCGTGGCAGTAGACGCACAGAAGCTCCCAGTTGCTGCCGTCGGGCGGATTGTTGTGGTGGTTGCCATCCTTGTGATGGACGGTCAGCTCGCGCAGCCGCTCGCCGGAGAATTCCCGCGCGCAGCGGGCGCAGATCCACGGCAGGATCTTCAGGGCCTGGGGCCGGTAGGACTTATCGTCTTGTCCCATGCTTGTCGCCTGGGATAACTGCAAGGGAAAATCGGGCGTGGCCCGATCTTATGCGCGAAAAACCCTTAGCGCGAGCCCGCCGATGCGGTGCTCGTAGGCTTGGCATGAGCCTGCTTGATCTCGATCGAGGGCTCCTTCCACACCACTTCGCTGTCCACCGCGTAGAGGGCGCAGGCGCTGCCTGCGACGCTGCGGCACTCGGTGAGGGCGACGTTGGGCGCGTCCGCCATGGCGCCGGCGAAGCCGCAGCGGCCATCGCCGCTCACCGCGTACGCACGCGGCGCCGGCGATTCGAGGAACGCGCGGTAAAGGCTCCTGCAGGAATCGCGCACCTCAGGAAGAGTCGCGAGAAGCGGGGCCGGCCGGTCGAGTCGCTCGAAGGGGATGGCGTGCTTCGCGAGGAATTTCTCCACCGCCGGCAGCCAGTAGCGCACGCCGACCAGCTCGCTGAAGACGTAGTGGCCGTCTTTCCCGAAGGCGGGCTGCATGACGTAGTCGGCTTGCGCGCCCGCGGCCGTGAAGCGCTGGAACCAGAGCTTCGTGGTGGCCGGATTGAAGTAGTGGTCGTTCTCGGCATAGTGGAACAGCACCGGCACCTTCACCGTCTTGCTGAGCGCGTCGAACACCTGCGCCACGGGCTCGACCGCGCACGGCACGCCGGGGCGGATGTCGGGATTGCCGCCGCGCCCGGCCGCGAAGCCGAGCACCGCGATCAGCCCCCTGGGCTGGCGCATGCCGGCGGCGAACATCGACACGATGCCGCCCGCGGACTGGCCGGCCAGGATCATCCGGGAGCCGTCGACATACGGCAGCGTGCGCGCATAGTCGTACGCCGCCATGACGTCGTCGGCCGCCGCGCTTTCGCCTTTCATGTAGTCGGGCTTGCGACACGGACCCGCATCCTCGGCGAACTCGCCTCCGGTTGCGCCAAAGCCGCGGCGCATCGGCATGATCACTACATACCCGCGGCGCGCGAACACCGGCGCGGCGGCGTTGAAGTCGGCGGCGGCGGACTCCGAGATGCGCTCCTTCTCGCTGCCGGGAACGCCGTGGTTGAGGATCACGGCGCCGAACGGGCCCGCGCCCTCGGGCCGCAGGATCGTCGCCGCGATCTCGTAGCGGCCGCCGCGCGCCGGAATGCGCACGTCCTCCTGGACCAGACGCGGGCCGATGACGGACTCGTCCGTGATGGCGGCGAACCGGAAAGACGCATCGGCGGCGATCGCCTGTCCGGCGACGAACACGCACGCGGCGATCACCGCAATGAAGATTCCGAGCGACGTTGCCGTATCGGCGATGGCTGCGAGCGCAGCCTTGATCTGTTGAATTACACGAGTCACTTGCAACTACCCTCCCTCGTCGTTCTTGCGACAAGAGTGTAGCTAAAAATCGCGCGGTTTTGTCACGTATTTCGCGCTGTCGTGTAGCTGCGACGGCGATGTCTGATACCTTAGAAGGAACTGCATACATGAGCCCGCATCGCTTCGTGAAAATCGCTTCGTAATGAGCCCGATCCAGCAGCGCCTGAGCACCCTCTCGCCCCAGCTCCTGACCCAGATCCGCCGCGGCATCGAGAAGGAAAGCCTGCGCGTGCGTGCCGACGGAACGCTCGCGATGACCCCGCATCCGCCGGCGCTCGGCTCGCCGCTCACGCATCCGCACATCACGACCGACTTCAGCGAATCGCAGCTCGAGCTCATCACCGGCGCGCACCCCAGGCTCGACGATTGCCTCGCCGAGCTCACGCGCATCCACCGGTTCGTCTACAGGAACATCGGCGACGAGCTGCTGTGGGCCTCGAGCATGCCGTGCAACCTGCCGGCGGACGACGAGATCCCGATCGGCCGCTACGGCCGTTCCAACGTCGGGCGCATGAAGACCGTCTACCGCACCGGCCTTTCGCACCGCTACGGCCGGCGCATGCAGACGATCTCCGGCATCCACTACAACTTCTCGCTGCCGAACGTCGGCTCCGAGGACTATTTCGCGCTGATCCGGAATTTCCGCCGGCATTCCTGGCTGGCGCTGTACCTCTTCGGCGCCTCGCCCGCGGTGTGCTCGACCTTCGTCGCCGGCCGCAAGCACCAGCTGCAGGAGCTGCGCCCCGGAACGATGTATCTGCCCCACGCCACGTCGCTGCGCATGGGACGGCTCGGCTACCAGAGCGATGCGCAGGCGGCGCTCTGCGTGAGCTACAACAGCCTCGAGAGCTATGCCGCGTCGCTGGACGGCGCGCTGACCCAGCCGTTTCCGGCCTACGAGAAGATCGGGCTGAAAGACAACGGCGAATACAAGCAGCTCAACACGAGCCTGCTGCAGATCGAGAACGAGTTCTACAGCACGGTGCGGCCGAAGCGGCGCATCCGTCCCGGCGAGCGGCCGCTGCACGCGCTGCGCGAGCGCGGCGTCGAGTACGTCGAGGTGCGCCTGATGGACCTCGACCCGTTCGACGCGATCGGCATCAGCGCGCCGACGATGCGTCTGCTCGATGTCTTCCTGCTGCATTGCCTGCTCAGCGACAGCCCGCCCGACACGCCGCGCGAGATCAAGGCGATCGGCGAGAACCAGCACCGCGTGGCGGCGCAGGGACGCGAGCCCGGATTGAAATTGAGCAGGGATGGCAAGGAAATCCTTCTTTCGGAGTGGGGCGCGAGCATCCTCGCCGAGTGCGAGCCGATCGCCGCGGCGCTCGATGCAGCGCATGGCGGCGCCGCGCACCGCGAGGCGGTCTCCCTCGCCGCGGGCCTTCTGAAAGATGCGTCGCTCACCCCTTCGGCCCGCGTTCTGCACGCGATGGCGCGCAACCACGACAACGTCTACGTGCGCTTCGCCCTCGCCCAGTCGCTACTGCACGCGGGAAGCCTGCGAGGCATGCCGTGGTCCGCGGACCTGGAGGAATCCTTCGAAAGCCTGACCGAGAAATCGCTCGCCGAGCGGCAGCGCATCGAGGCGGCCGACACCCTCGATTTCGAGACCTACCGGAAGAAATATCTGGCGCACGACACCCTGATCATCGGCCAGCCGCGCTACCGGGAGAACCGGTGATTTTCGTCGCAAGGATCTTCCTGCTTTCATCCCTGATGCTGCCGTCCTGGGTATTCGCGGGCGACATCGGGGTAAACCTTTACGGCTTATCCTACCACTTCGAGCGCGCTCGCGCGAAAGAGCGCAACCTCGGCAACGAGTTCAATCCCGGCCTCGGCGTGCGCTACCGCACCGAGCTGAACGAGAGCTTCGACGGTTTCGCCGACGCCGGCGCCTACCACGACTCGGGGCGCAATACCGCCGCCGTGGCGGGCGTCGGGCTGTTCTGGAAGGCGACCGGAGGCCTGCGCCTGGGCGGCGCGCTCGCCTTCTTCCACAGCAAGACCTACAACGAAGGGCGGGCGTTCGTCGCGCCTCTGCCGATCGCCGCTTACGAATGGCGCGCCGTGACCTTCAACGTCGCCTACGCGCCCCGGCTCGGCAATGTCAACGCGGTCAACGTCCTCGATTTCTGGCTCACTTTTTTCATGGAAAAGTAGAACCCCGCGTGTGTGTGCCATCCCGCAGACGGCACATCGGCGCCCGGCCACCATTGCCGCGTGCCCCTCAGTATCTGCTGAGACACAGCAGGCAGTCATCGAAGGAACACCATGAACCAATTCTCCAAGAAGCAAGCTGTCCTCGCCGCCGCCTGCGCCATGGCGCTCGGTCTCCTTTCCGCAAACACCTACGCCCAGACGCCCAACGAGAAATCGCTGGTGCTCGATACACGAGGCGGTCCCGTCATGAGCGGCACCGGCCTTTGCTGGCACAGCGCCTCGGACCCGATCCCGTCCTGGACGGCCGGCTGCCATCCCGCGCCTATCGCGCAGTACGTCGCTCCGGTCGAGCCGTACGTCGCGCCGGTAGCCGCCGCCCCGCTCGTCGTCGCAGCCGCCGCGCCGCTCGCGGTCTACGAGAAGGTCATGTTCGACGCCAACGTCCTGTTCGACTCCGACAAGGCCGCGCTGCGTCCGCTCGGCCGCGAGAAGCTCGACGCGTTCCTCGGCAAGATCGACGGCCTCGAGGCGCGATCGGTGAAGGTGGCGGGCTATGCCGACCGGATGGGGACCGAAAGCTCCAACCAGATCCTTTCCGAGAACCGCGTGAAGACGGTGAAGACCTATCTCGTCAGCAAGGGCATCGCGGAGGACCGCTTCCAGACCAGCGCCTGGGGCGAAACGCGCCCGAGCACCTACGCCACTGAATGCAAGGACGCCAACAACGCGAAGAACATCGCCTGCATGCAGCCCGACCGCCACGTCTCCATCGAGATTTCCGGAACCAGGATCGCCAAGTAATCCGGACCGGTCACGATTGAAGGCCCCGCGGATTGCGGGGCTTTTTTTCGTCCGGGGTATGTACGCCGACGCACGGAACACCCCGCTTCAGCGCGACACAATGCACAGCAAGACCCAACACGGCAAGACCCAACTCAATCCAGGGAGAGCAAGATGAACCAGACAGTGAAGGAATTCGATCGGGCCAGCTTGAAGAGCGCCAAGGCCGCGCTGGTGGACGCGTCGCAGCCGGCGCTCGACACGGCACGGGAAAGCGCCGCTGCCGCGAACGAGTTCGTACGCGCCAATCCGTGGACCGCCGTCGGCCTGGGAATCGTCGCCGGCGCGCTGCTGGGGTTTGCGGCCGCGAAGCGCTAAGCCGGTGCTCTACACCGCCGCGATCGTCCTGGTCGTTTTATGGGCCCTCGGACTCGTCTCGTCCTACACCATGGGAGGGTTCATCCACGTCTTGCTGGTAATCGCGATCGTGGTCATCCTGGTCAGGGTCATCAACGGGAGAAATCCTGTCTGAATCGATGACACCGGCGCCGATCGCCGGGATCGCCGCCGATACAGCTGCCTCCGGCGCGGAACCCGTCGCGGCCTGGGGGCGCGCTGCAGGCACGAGCCTGGGATCGAGCGTGCTCGCGATCATCGCGATCGTCGCCGCGCTGTACCTGGCGCGCGGCTTCTTCGTTCCGCTCCTGATCGGCATGCTCGCGAGCTACGCGCTGCACCCGCTGGTGGACTGGCTCGAGAAGGGCCGCGTGCCGCGTACCGTCGGCGCGGCTCTGGTGCTGGCGACGGTCGTCGGAAGCTTCTGGTGGATCGGCGCCTCGATGAGCGGCGACGCCGAAGCCGTGATCGAGAAGCTGCCCGAGGCGGCGCGCAAGCTGCGCCAGGACCTGAGCGCTGCGCGCTCCGGCACTCCGACCGCGCTGCAGAACATGCAGGAAGCCGCCAGCCAGCTCCAGGGCGCAGCGGCCGACGCGGGCGCGCGCACGGAAAACCGTGCGGCGACCGCGTCTAGACCGCCAACGCTCGCGGCCCAGATGGCCGAGCCTACCTGGCTGCGCGACTACACCCTCGCGCAATCCGCATTGCTTGCGAGCGTCGCCGCGCAAACCC